>QMCE01000093.1_pt1 | contig 35354 bp, 31 predicted proteins | sample 1821851 | NCBI WGS metagenome assembly QMCE01 (sample SAMN09453174, study PRJNA476694) | Termite gut metagenome, whole genome shotgun sequencing project. | isolation source: worker | host: Odontotermes sp. | place: South Africa:Pretoria | collected 2016-01-28 | reverse complement strand
GCCAGCCTCACCGCGCGCTACGACGACAGTTTGGCGGTTTCGTCGTCGATCTTGAGGGCCACTTGGTGCAGTTTCTCCGAGTGGGCTTTCGAATGGTGCGCGCAGAACAGAAGTTGGCCGCCGGAGGGCAGAGTGACGCGTACGTAGGCTTGTGCGCCGCAACGGTCGCAACGATCCGCAGCAGTCAACGGTTCCATTGCCGGGGTGCTCATCAGTCCAACCTCGTTCTCACTACTCACCATGCTCGTCATTCACCTCAATGTCGTGGCGCACTGCCATTGACATAACGCTTCTGCTCGCCATGTATTCCACCGGACAGTGTAGTCGGCCCGGCCGACACATTTCAGAAGCATGGTGGGCGTCGTCGCGCTTCAGCCGTGGGGGAGCCACGTGGTCGCGCTGATCACGGCTGACTCGGCGGTCGCCGCCGGCGATCTGTCCGGGTCGCAGGCTGGCTCCCACACGGTGGGGGCGCGGCGAGGTAATCTTCCCCGGTGACGTCATCTGGGATGCCTGTGAAGAACGCCGCTGCGGCCGGCCATGACTATGAGGCGCGCAACCTCTTGGTGCTGGAAGGCCTTGAGGCTGTGCGCAAACGTCCGGCTATGTACATCGGGTCGACTGACACGCGCGGCCTGATGCACTGCTTGTGGGAGATCATCGACAACGCGGTGGACGAGGCGCTGGCTGGGTTCGGTTCGCTCATCACCGTGCGCCTGGACGCGGACGGTTCCGTTCACGTCAGCGACCTGGGCCGAGGTATCCCCGTCGACGTCGAGCCGAAGACGGGCTTGGTGGGCATCGAGGTCGTCTACACCAAGCTGCATGCGGGCGGAAAATTCGGCGGTGGTTCGTACAACGCGGCCGGCGGCCTGCACGGCGTCGGCGCGTCGGTGGTCAACGCGTTGTCGTCGCGGCTCGACGTCGAGGTCGACCGCTACGGGAAGACGCACGCCATGAGCTTTCGCCGCGGCGTGCCGGGTGTGTTCGACGGCGACGGGCCGGACGCGCCGTTCACGCCGCAACACGGCGTGCGAGTGGTTGGGAAGACCCGCAAGGGAGCCACCGGCACGCGCGTGCGCTATTGGCCCGACCGCCAGATCTTCCTACGTGACGCGGAACTGTCGCTGCGGCAGTTGCTCGACCGTGCCCGGCAGACGAGTTTTCTCGTGCCAGGACTGGACATCCGAGTGACCGACGCCAGGACGGCCGACGTCACCGAAGAGTCCTTCCTGCACGAGGGCGGCATCGCGGAGTTCTGCGACTTCCTCGCCGCCGATCCGGCGGTGACCGACATCGTGCGCATCCAGGGCAACGACACGTTCACGGAGACGGTGCCGATGTTGGACGACAACGGCGCCATGACGCCGACGGACGTCGAACGCGAGCTCGACGTCGACGTCGCGGTGCGCTGGGGCACGGGCTACGACACGACAGAGGTCTCGTTCGTCAACATCATCTCCACGCCCAAGGGCGGCACGCACGTCGGCGGCTTCGAGCGCGGTCTGCTGCGGGCCTTCGCGAAGGCGCTCGACGGCACTCGGCTGTTGAAGGCCGGCGAGGAGATCGTCAAGGACGACGTGCTCGAAGGCCTGACGGCGGTCGTGACGGTGCGCCTGGCCGAGCCGCAATTCGAAGGGCAGACGAAGGAGGTGCTCGGTACGCCGCCCGTTACGCGCTTGGTGGCGAAGATCGTCGAGGCGCAGGTGGGCACCTTCCTGGCGTCGACCAAGGGGGCGACCCGGACGCAGGCCCGTGCCGTGATGGAGAAGGTCGTCGGCGCGTCGCGCACCCGTGTCCAGGCCAGGGCCCACAAGGACGCCCAACGGCGCAAGAACGCGTTGGAGTCGTCCACCATGCCGGCCAAACTGGCCGACTGTCGCAGCTCCGACACCGACAGGACGGAGCTGTTCATCGTCGAGGGCGATTCGGCGCTGGGCACGGCCAAGCTGGCCCGCGACTCGGAGTTCCAGGCCCTGTTGCCGATCCGGGGCAAGATCCTCAACGTGCAGAAGGCGTCGGTCGGCGACATGCTGAAGAACGCCGAGTGCGCCGCGATCATCCAGGTGGTCGGGGCCGGCTCCGGCCGGACGTTCGATCTCGACCAGGCGCGGTACAACAAGATCATCTTCATGGCCGACGCCGACTCGGACGGCGCGCACATCCGCTGTCTGCTGACCACGCTGTTCTTCCGTTACATGCGGCCGATGGTCGAGGCTGGCCGGGTGTACACGGCGGTGCCGCCGCTGCATCGCTTCGAGTTGACCAAGCCGCGCAAGGGCCAGGAGAGGTACCTCTACACCTATTCGGACGGCGAATACCGGCGGACGTTGGCGGAGCTGACCAAACGCGGCCAGTCGTTCAAGGAGCCCCAGCGCTACAAGGGCCTGGGCGAGATGGACGCCGACCAGTTGGCAGAAACCACGATGAGTCCGGCGCACCGTTTGTTGCGCCGCATTCGCGTGGACGAGGCCCAGGACGCCGAGAAGACGTTCGAGAAGCTGATGGGCAGCGACGTCGGCCCGCGGAAGCAGTTCATCATCGAGGGGGCCTACGCGCTCGACGCCGACCGCATCGACGTCTGAGCGTCCAGAGGACGGCGCGCCGTCTACTGTTCTCGATCAGGTGGCACTGGTTCGTGAAGTCTGGATTTCCCGTCATGTCGACGCGATGTCGACGTGGGCGTTCAGTGGGGTGTGAGGGCTGGCCCAGGGCGGAGCAAGTTCGGGGCCCTGTCAGTTGGCAGGGCCCCGAACTGTTCTCTTATCGGTTCAGCTCAACCGTTCGGCCTCTTCTTGCAGTTCTGAGAAGAAGCGGGCCACGTGAAAGCCGTCAGCCACCGCGTGATGGATGCGGAACGATAGCGGCATCACCAGGCGGCCATCCTTATCGGTGTACTTGCCCCACGTGACGACTGGTGCCAGGTAGAGGCCGTCGCTGTCGAAGATATGCAGCTCGCAGGCGTTGAAACTGATCCACGGCAGACAGGACGCGTCGAAGGTGTTGGGCGCGTCATAAGGAATGCTGAATCCGCGATCGTTCTCGTGGGCGGCGATGTCCTCGCGCACCCGGTCATGGAAAGTGGCGAATTCTGGGTCATACTCGGTCACCAGACGTGTGACCGACTCGTCTTCAGGATGAAAAGCGATGTGCGACGGCGATATGAAATCCCAGCGGATGAGCGCCCCGTCGGGGCTGTAGCCCATCTTGAACTCGTCATGCCGGTTGAGCACCTTGGAAACGAGATAAAGGAACGTGGGGTAGAACGTGTGACGGCCCGCCCCGCAGAAGTCCAAGACGTTCGTGACGTCGACATCGGCCGTGATGCTGATGATACAGCGAAGCCGATTCACAAATTGCTCGTAGTGCTCGCGGCCCGGCCATGTGTCCAAAGGAATGGTGGTGTAATTCATGATATGCCTCCTAAATAATTGATTGATTCATTACCTAGAAGGCCACGGCTATGCAGAGAAGCATGTCTCCCTCCTCCGATCTGGCTGCGCTCGCAGCCTCAGACAGGCCATGTTAGCGCCTCATCTTCTCTGGTGCCCTGGCGGCTGAGGTGGCCGTTTGGGTTGGCTGAGGGATGCTTAGCGTCCAGCGAGTCGTGAGTATTTCCTCCGCTACATGCGGCCGATGGTCAAGGCGCGGGCCGCGTGTACGCGGCCGTGCCGCCGAGAAGATCTTTGAGACGTTGATGGGCAGCGACGTCAGCCCGCGGAAGCAGTTCATCATCGACGGTGCCTACGCGCTCGACCCCGACCGCCGCACTGCCGTTGGGAAGTGAACGACGCGGCAGCTGATGGCATGAGGATGACTACGACTTCGCTCAAGCGCATGCTAATCTCTCGAGCAGCAAGCGGCTTTTGAGCAGCGATGATGAAGACATACTCGCCTCGCCTGCACGTGGGGAGCGCTAGCCGCGCATTGATCTGCTTATGCGGATGGCTTGCTCGACAGTCACTCTTCTTGCATAGCGGCGATATATCTATTGAGCCGTGTTGGGTAATTCGATAATTTTAAACAGATGATACCCTTCCGATGTGCGTTCCATGCTATAGTTTCGTTGACGGAAGCTAATGACCCAAAGTTATTTTTCTCAATAAAAGCATACGAGATATTTTATGGGGTTCTGAATTCTGTTTGTGTGTGGGTGGAGGGCAAAGTATACGGCTTGTCGTCGTCGCTTAATGATGGGCGAGGTTGTGGTTGTCAATAAGTGTTTAGAAATATATCATAGAAGCAAACGATGAGAGGGGCTGCATGAAGCGAGATCGCGATGTCTCTGGACAGATTCGCCTGGAGGATATCCTGGCTGACCAGCTTGCCTATTACTCGGCGAGAGCGTCTGAATACGATGATTGGTGGTTGAGGCGCGGTAGTTTCGATAAGGGGCCTCAAGAGAATGAAGCATGGTTTAGGGATGTGGGTGAGGCTGTCTCGTTGTTGCGTGGTGTCCCGCTGGGGGTGGATGTGCTCGAGTTGGCTGCTGGAACAGGTATCTGGTCTGTGTATCTCGATGAGCCTGGGCGGAGACTGACGTTGGTTGATGGATCGCGGGAGATGTTGGGGCGAAACCCGGTGGCCAAAAATGGTAAGGCTCGAGTGGAAATAGCCGATATTTTTACGTGGACAACCAAGCAGCAATTCGATGCGGTGGTCTTCGCATTCTGGATTTCTCATGTCCCCATTGATCGTCTGCATGGTTTCTTTAAATCGGTTGCGAGCTGGATGCGTGATGATGCGCGTCTGTTCTTTATTGACGACACCCCTCGAGCCATCACGGAACCGCATGTTGGTGGGATTTCTGGACAGACGATGATCCGCAGCCTGTCAGATGGGTCAACGACACGGATCGTGAAGAATTTTTATTCATCTGAAGCCTTGGTTTCAGTAGCCGACAGCGTAGGCATTGATCTTGAGATTCATTCGACAAGTCGGTTTTTCCAACTCGGCATTGGCCGTCGTCGCCCTTCGCCGTCAGTGTAGGTTGTCCGCCGCTTGGTGGAAGCGTATGTGACTACTCAGCTACTGATGGCTCATGCGTCACCGTGTGACGAGGACTAAACTGCCGCTTCGGCCGATGGGTGCGGAACGTCCCGTGCCCGGTCAAGTGGATGCGCCGTGGCCGTCGGTCTGCCCGGACATCCGTAGGAAGGTTTCAAGGCTGCATGTCGAAACATAATCCGCTGATCGGAATCATCACGTTCGTCGTCTTGGTGGCCGACGGCATGTTCGGTGGATTCTTGGCGACCTCGGGTTCGACGGTGCTACTGATCGTCCATGTGCTGCTGGCCGTCGTGGCGATCGGGCTGATCATCCTCCATCTCGCCTGGAACAAGGTGAGCGTGGTGGATGCCGGGCGGGCAGTCTTCGGCCACGCTGAGCATGGCGTGTCCCGCTTCCGGGGCGCGATCATCTGTCTGCTGGCCATTGTGTGGCTGTTGGCGCTCGTCGCCGGTGTGCTCGTCGCCGTCTATGACCGGACGGGTGTGAGCGGCTTGGCCTTCACCGTCGCGGCCCATCGTGGGCTGGTCTCGCTTGGCCTCGTGCTGGCGATCATCCATCTCGTCCAGCACGCCAAGGCGATCGGCCACTATTTCGGCCATCAGCCTGACACGCAGTCCCAGCACTAGCCGCGTCGAACCGCTCACGCCACGTGCTGGATGATGCTGACATCGAGGACAACAGTCATCCCGCATGTCGCATCTGTATTACTTCGCGTAACATTGTGTCATGAGTGTCATGACGGTCCGGCTCGACGAGACCACTGAGGCGGCCTTGGCGTATTTGCACACCGCGACGCAGAAGACGAAGTCTCAGATCATCCGTGATGCCTTGCTTCAAGCAGAGCAGGAGGCCAGGCGCGAGAAGATGCGTGCTCAGGCTGAAGCGGTGGCCTCCGACCCGCACGACGTCAGCGAAGCTCGCGCGGTCCTCGCGTTCATGGGCGGCGGCGATGCGTGGTGACATCTATCGCCTGAGAGCTTCGCGCTCGGCGCAAGCTCACGAACAGCAAGGTGAACGTTATGGCGTCATCGTTCAGTCCGACGATCTGCCGCTGTCAACGGCGCTCGTCGCTCCCACCTCGACCAGTGCGAGGCCCACGGATTTTCGTCCCGAGATCGAGATACAAGGCCGCGTCACACGAGTCCTGGTCGAGCAGACAGCGGCAGTGGACATCGAAACCCGGTTAGGCGAGTGGGTCGGACATCTCAGCGCGTCCGAGCAGAGAGCCATCGACCGGGCGTTGCTGGACGTCCTTGGCCTCAGTTGATCATCACGCGGCCAGATTAAGCCTGCCGCCAGGGCAGGTCAGCAGCAGCGGGCGCTGGGGTGTTTCTCCTCATAGTCCCAGCGCTCGCGCCAATACTGTTTGACGGTCGGCAGCGGCTGATCGGGGTGGTGTTTGCGCAGGTGGGCGACGTAGGCGTCGTAGTCAGACTCGCCCAGGACGCCGCGGACGTACCAACTCACCGTCCGCGACGCCTTGTGCAGGACCTCCCCGATTGTCATCGGGCGCCCACGTCCAGCGGCTCAGGAGCGGCGGGTCCGTCTGGATGGTCCGCGCGGTAGGCCTCCCATTCCTTGGCCAATGCTTTTTCGGCCTTGGTCGAGAGCAGGCTGGCCGGCGCGAACAGGTGCGACGGGTGGTCCGGTTCTTCCGTCGTCGGCAGCGAACCGGCGCGTAGCGCCTTGATGGAGACGACGACGCCCACCACGACGACGAGCACGACGAGCACGACGAAGATGATCGACAGCGTCCCCTGGATGAAGGTGTTGCGGATCACCGCGTCGATGGCGTCGGCGCCCTTGGTGGTGCCGATGGTGTCGAGCCCCTTCGCCTTGCCGGCCGTGTAGACCTGGTATTGGGCCCAGTAGCCCAGGGAAGGATCGCTGGAGAAAATCTTCTGCCAGCTGGCGGTGAGCGTCACGATGAGGTCCCACAGCAGGGCGATGCCCGGTATCCAGGCCCAGCGGATCAGACCCTTCTTGATCACGACCACGGTGACGAGTGTCAGGGCGATGGCGGCGAGCAACTGGTTCGAGATGCCGAACAGTGGGTACAGCGTGTTGATGCCGCCGAGCGGGTCGGTGACGCCCATGAGTAGGATCGCGCCCCAGGCGAGGACGACCACCAGCGAGCACACCCACGTGCCGACGCGCCACGACGGGTCGCGGAACTTCTTCAACGGCCCGCCGAGGTTGCCCAGAGCGTCCGATAGCATGAAGCGGCAGACCCGGGTGCCAGCGTCGAGGGTGGTGAGGATGAACAGGGCCTCGAACATGATCGCGAAGTGGTACCAGAAGCCCTTCATGGCCGCGCCGCCGAGGAAGCTGAGAATCTGGGACATGCCGAGGGCCAGGGTGGGCGCGCCACCCGTTCGCGAAATGATCGATGTCTCCGTCACTTGATCGGCCGATGTCTGCAGCATGTTGGCCAGGCAGGCCTGCGGTTCCGTCAGGCCGCTGGCCACTTGGTCCGGTGTGCAGACGAAGGGTGACAGGTCGGTCGCGATGCCGCCCGACGTCAGCCAGGTGGCGGCCGCCTCGGCGTTGCCGCCGGTCAGCGTCACGGGCGCGTTCATCGCGAAGTAGAGGTGCTGGTCGAGGGAGATCGCGGTCACGAGCGCCATGACGGCGACAAACGACTCGATCATCATGCCGCCGTAGCCGATGATGCGAATCTGGGACTCCTTCTCGACCATCTTCGGCGTGGTGCCCGACGAAATGAGCGCATGGAAGCCCGACAGCGCGCCACAGGCGATGGTGATGAACAAGAACGGAAAGAGGCTGCCGGCGAACACCGGCGCCGTGGTGGTGGCGGTGCCCATGCCCCACACCGACAGGGCCGGAGTGTGGACGGCGGGCAGGGCGACCAGGACGCCGATGGCGAGCAGGAAGATGGTGCCGACCTTCATGAAGGTGGACAGGTAGTCGCGCGGAGCGAGCAGCAGCCAGACCGGCAGGACGGAGGCGAAGAAGCCGTAGATGATGAGGCACCAGGCGAGCGTCGGCTTGTCGAGGTGGAAGAAAGCGCCCCACGACGATTCGGCGACGAACCGGCCGCAGATGACGGCGGCGAGCATCAGCACGATGCCGATGATCGAGACCTCGGCCACTTTCCCGGGCCGGATGTAGCGCAGGTAGAGGCCCATGAAGATGGCGATCGGGATCGTCATGCCGATGGAGAACACGCCCCAGGGGGAGTCGGCCAGCGCGTTCACGATGATGAGGCCGAGCACGGCGATGAGCATGACCATGATGAACAAGATGCCCAGGATGCCGAAGATGCCGCCGAGCGTGCCCATCTCGTCGCGGATCATCTGGCCGAGCGAACGGCCCCGACGACGGGTGGACAGCCACAGCACCATGTAGTCCTGCACGGCGCCGGCGAGCACGCAGCCGACGACGATCCAGATGAAGCTGGGCAGGTAGCCCATCTGGGCGGCGAGCACAGGGCCGACGAGCGGGCCCGCACCGGCGATGGCCGCGAAGTGGTGGCCGAAGAGGATGCGACGGTCGGTCGGCTGGAAGTCGCGCCCGTTGTCATATTGTTCGGCGGGCGTCGCGCGGTCGTTCTTGGGGTGGATCACCTTGTATTCGATCAGGCGCGCGTAGAAACGGTAGGCGACGATGTAGGTGCCGGCCGCCGCGATGACGAAGTACGCGCCGTTGATGGTCTCGCCGCGGGCGAAGGCGACGAACGCCCAGGCAACCGCTGTGATGAGCCCGATGGCCGCGAAGATGATCTTCTTCTTGGGCGTCATCGGGCTGCGATCGACGACGGCGACAGGTGGGTGCGTATCCGATGTGCGAACATAGTCGACGGACGTGCTCATGCGAGGGCTCTCCTTGTAACGACGGTCAGCAGAGAGGCGCTTACCTACCGCGGGGACGGCCTGACAAGCGTCGATTCACCGGAGACCACCAGCGTCTGACGGCGTGCGTCCTACGTTAGGCCATGTCCCATTTCGTCCCAGAAGTGCATTTCATCATGTGGGATGGGTGGGGGAGAAATCGTAAAGGTGGGCGTCCGCTAGCCCTTGACCGCTCCGGCTGCCATGCCCTTGATCATCCACTTTTGCACGAGCAGGAACAGGATGAGCGGCGGCAGGGCTGCGAGGGTCGACGCCGCGAGCATCTGGCCCCACTCGGTGGTGTTCTGCTGGATGAAGAAACGCAGGCCGAGCGAGATGGTGTTCAACGACGTGGGCTGGGTGAGGAAGGCCGACGCGACCATGTACTCGTTGTAGGCCTGGAGGAACGCGTAGATCGCCACAGCAGCCGCGCCGGGGCCGGCGAGGGGGATGACGATCACAATCATGGCGCGGAACGATGAGCAGCCGTCCACTCGGGCCGCCTCCTCCAACTCCCGCGGGATGGAATCGAAGAAGCCCTTGAACATCCAGGTGCAGAACGGCAGGCTCATCACGATGTAGAGGATGATGGCCGGCGCGAACGTCTGGATGAGGTGCACCTGGCGGAAGACGACGTACAACGCCACGACGGACAGCACCAGCGGGAAGAGTTGGAAGGCCATCAGGGCGTTGGAGTAGATGGTGTTGACTCTGGTGCGATAGCGCGACAGTGAATAGCCGGCCAACCCGGACACGATCAGGGTGATCACCGTGGCCACGATCGACACCCACACCGAGTTCGTGAACCACTGGAGGTAGTCGGTCTTGCCGATCACCGCTGTGTAGTTGTCGAGGGTGACGCGGCCCGGTAGGAGCGTCGATCCGCTGAGGATGTCCTCGGTCGGCCGGAATGAGTTGACGGCGGTCAGGATCGTTGGCATGTTCAGCAGCAGCATGCCGATCAGCAGGAGGATCGAGGTGAGCCAGGCGAAGACGCGCTTGCGGCGGTGGCGGTTCATTCCGGCGGCCTGCACGGACACGAGGTCCGGCGCTAAGCCCGCGGGCGAGGCTGTGACAGTCGTGTTGTTATGAGCCATGGTCAGTCGTCCGCCCTCTTTTGAAGCTTGAGCATGAAGTAGGCCAGGATCGCCAGGACGATGAGGGTCAACACCGCCGACGCCGCGCCGGTCCCGAGGTTGCGGGTGACTGATTCGTCGAAGGTGAAGACCATCAGGTTGCGGGCGTTGGCCGAGTTGTTCGTCAACAGATAGGGCGTTTCGTAGTCGTTGACCGACCAGATCGTCATGAGCACCCACAAGATGGCGCTCATCGGCAGGATCTGGGGGAAGGTCACGTTCCAGAATTTCTTCCAGGCGTTGGCGCCGTCAATGGCCGCCGCTTCGAGCAACTGATCGTCGAGCGATGAAAGGGTCGCCATCAGGGAGACCAGCATGAAGGGGAACGAACGCCAGGCTTTCGCGATGATCGTGATCACCGCGGTCCAGGTGGGATCGTTGAAGAAGTAGATGGTGTCGCCGCCGAAGAATTGGATCACTTGGTTGACGGCGCCGTATTCGTCCTGGGTCATCCAGCGCAGCGCCGTCATGCCGACGATCGGTGGCACGATCCAGGGCAGGATGCAGCCGACCCTGAGGAAACCGCGCATGGGGATGTCGCGCGTGAGCAGGATCGCCAAGCCGAGGCCGAGCAGATACGACAGGACGACGCCGCCGGCGGCGAAGATCACCGTGAAGCGGGCGGCGGCCCAGAAATCAGGATTGTGAAGGATGGTGACATAGTTCTTGAAACCAAGCCAGCTCTGTGACGGATTGGCCAGTTTGCCTTTCTGGAAACTGTAAAGAATCCCCTGAAGCATGGGGTACACCTGGACGAATGCCAACAGGATGATTGAGGGCAGGGCCAGGTTGATGGACAGCAGTCGGTCGCGTCGGGTTTGCGTATCAGAGCGACGGGGACGTCGTCCGGCCATTCGGGGAACTTGCGTCGAAGTCATCGGCCTTCTTTTCATTTTCTCGTGGTGGGGCGGAGAGAGACGCTCCGCCCCACCACGTTGATGTTTTTGTGATCAGAGACTCAACACGTCCGCCAGCAGAGCTGGTCGGGCGGCAGGTCTACGCATTGGAATCGATGAATCCCTGCACTTTTTGCTGGGCCGTGTCAGCGGCCTGTTGGACGTCTTTGCCGGAGAACAACGCGCGCTCCAAGTCCAGCATCGTGCTGTCGCCGTCGATCGTGTTGAGAGCGGCGAAACCGTTCGGCGCCTGAGCGAAGAGCGGTTGTCCGACCGGAGCGCCCCACAGCTTGGCCGACTCGCGGTACAGGAAGGCGTCGTCGAAGCCGGGGTTGGCGTCGAGCGACTTACGCGGCGAGACGCCGGAAGCGCCGGCCAGCATGAGCTGGTCGCCAACACCAGACCAGTACTCGATGAACTTCTCAGCTTCGGCCGGGTGCTTGGTCTGCTTGTAGGCCATGATGCCGTTGACGAAGTAGACGCCGAGCTTCTGGCCTTCGTCATTCGCCATCGGCGGCAACACCTTCGTGACCTTTTGGGTGTCGGCGGAGATGTGCGGGCCGAACGACGGGGAATCCATCACGAACGCCGCCTTGCCCTGGTCGAACAGCTTGATGGCGTCGTCTTGGGTGATGGTGGTCGCGGACGGGTTGATGCAGCCGGAGCCGCCTTGGCCCATGGACGCGATGTAGTTGAGCGCCTTCAATTCCTTTGGATTGGTGGAGATTTGGGCGTTGCCACTGGTGTCGAACATGCCGGCGCCTTCCGCGATGCCTTGCATGAACGTCCAGTGCGGCGTGCCGCCGTCGGCGATGCCGTAGATGTCTTTGCCGAGGCTGTGGACCGCGTCGCAAGCGCTCTTCAACTCTTTATAGGTCGTCGGCACCTTGACCTTGGCCTTTTCGAGCAGGTCCGTGCGGTAGTACCACACGCGGATATCCGTGGCCCACGGGATGGCGAGGTAATGTCCGTCGGCGTCCTTGTAGTAGTCGAGCATGCCTTCGGTGAAGTCATCCGCCGTGCCGTCCTGCTGCCACTTGGCGACCAGATCGTCTAGGGGCATGATCGCGTCGGCGTCGGCCTGCAGGCCGAACGGCTGGAAGCCGCCGCCCGTCGAGACGTCCGGGGCCGCGTCGGCGCCGACCGCCTGTTGGAAGACCTGGTACCAGTTGTCCCACGTCTTCAACGTGTAGTTGATTTTGATGTTCGGGTTGTCAGCCTCGAACTTCTTGATGAGTTCCTGGGCTTTGACGTCGTAGACGCCGGTGGGGCCCCAGGCCATGTCCCAGAACTCCAGGGTCACAGGTTCAGACCCAGCGGAAGCCGCTCCTGACGCGGGAGCAGCCGGGGTCGTCGGTCCGCTGCACGCGGAAAACGCGCCGACTCCGAGCGCTGCGGCCAGGGCGACGACGAAGGCCGCACGTGCCCGATGGTGGGTTGTCATGTGTTTTGTTCCTTCCGAGAGGGTGAAGCGCCGGTCGGCGGCGTTGCCCAGACCACCTGGTCGAACAGGTGAGCGATCTGGATAAAGTCGCTGATCCGGCTTGTTGTTATTCCGAGGCCGCCCGCCAAGGCGGAGCGAACCTCTCCCAGCGCCGCTCGGCGCGACGTCTGAAACTGGGCGGGCGCCATGGCAGCGCCTTGGTCGTCGACGGTCAGGACAAAGCCCGGAGCCGCCGTACGAGGTTGATGGAGCGTGGCTTCGATGGAGCCGAAAGCCCCATACGCTTGGATGGTGGTGCGGGAGGGACAGACGGTGCTGTAAGCGCACGTGAGGTGGACCCGCGCTCCAGTCGCGGTGCGGGCGTCGGCGACAACGCCGGTCGCCGGGGTCAGGACCGGCACGCTGTCGATCGGCAAACCGCTGGCGGTGAGGGCGACGAGGGCGTCCCAGAGAAGCTGCTGCGGATCACGGTTGTTGGCGACCGACAGGTATTCCACCCACGTCACGGCGTCGCGGACGGGCGCGACGCGAACAGCGAAATCGCGGATCGCCGGCGCGTGGGTCTGATCGGTGCACACGATGACCGGCAGGCCTTCGAGCGGCGCGATCAGCGCGGCTGGCAGCGGCTCGGCGACGTCGAGCACCACGAGCCGGGCGCCGTGTGAGCAGGCGTCCAGCACGTCCTGGGGCCACGACGTTGAGGACACCCAGACGACCTCGGCTTGTCGGACATCGGTCGTCAGGCGGAACCACGCCGGCACGGTTTTGACCACGGACATAGCGTCAGAAGGGCTTCCAATGAAGCCAATCTTCGGGGGCGTCTTCGCGGTTGTCATGCGACGTCCTTGTCGGCGGAGGGTCTTGCGGCCATGTCGGCTACCTCGAAAGCATAAGCCACATCGTCCACGATGTGCTCCACGTCGTATCTGGGCAGCGCGCCGCCCATCATCGCAAGCAGCTCCCGCCATTCCAGAAGATAGCCGTCGGCGTCAGACGGGCCGAAGACTCGTGCCCCGTCGGCGTCCCGGACGACGGCGGTGGCTGAACCCGCGTGGACGTAGGACGGCGGGAAGCTCACATGCGCCGCGACGCCGTCGCCCCAGATGTCGAGCGTCCAATCGGGGCGCCAGGTGCCACCCGTCCGAGCGAGCAATTCGACGGTGCCCGCGTCCCCGTAGGCCGTGATCACATAACCCCACGGGTCGACTGTGTCGGCGACCCGCACATCGCGCAACACGGGAACCAACGGGCGGATGAGCGGCAAATCATGAATGGCCAAGCCGAGGATGCCGTCGCGGAGTCGCTGGGCCCGTCCGGGCGGGGGACCGGCGACTGCCGCGCGAGGCGGGCGCACCAAGCTGGCGGCCATGTCCTCGAAGTGAGGGTTGGGTGGAATGTGGATGGCAGACCGCACGTGGTACGGGCCATGTCCGGCAACACCAGGAAGAGTGGCGAGCCAGGCCGGGTCGTAGGTGTGCATCGCGCCCACCACGAGGGCAGTGTTCGACTTCTTGACGGCGGCGCCGACACGGCGGGCACCAGCCGCGTCCTCGGCCAGCGGCTTCTCGGCGAGGATGCCGCGGACACCTGCCGCGCAGGCGGCTTCGATCTGGGCGGCGTGGGCGGCGGGCGGGGAGCCAATGACCACGATGTCGACGCCGCTGGCCAGCAGCTCGTCAAGATCAGTTGTCGCGTGCGCCTTCCATGGCTCCGCGACGGTCGTCGCCAAGTCGCCGTCTGGATCCATCACGGCGGTCACACGCACGTCCTCGCCCAGCATCGCGATGGTGGGCAGGTGGATAGCTTGGGCGACCGCGCCCGCTCCGATGACCCCTACGCGCCATGTCTGCATCTGACTCCCCCTCGAGTCGTCGATCAATTTCGTCGTTTGACTGTCGTCTTCGCGCCTGTCCTGGTCGTGTGACCTGAACCTCAATTTGTGCGCCTTGCCGTGTCAAGGGCACATGCTCGTGGACACGTCGCCAGGGCAGCTCCCCAACGGCACAGCAAGAGGCATGGCCGGATGACTGGTGATCGCGGTGTCGCCACCAGCGTTGATGGCCGCGAGCACGTCGATCACGTGGGCCGCCAGCTCGCCGCTGGCCCTGGGTGAACGCCCGGCGGACAGGCTCGCCCATTGCTCCACCGCTCCCACGCCACGGCCCGTGCCGAGGTAGCCGGCGCTCGGTTCCAACGCGTGCCAGGTCTGAGGGTCAGCGGCGAGGGCGACACTGCCACGGTCATCGAACAGGTTCGGGTCGGGCAACCGCAAGGTTCCGGCTGTGCCGTAGATCTCCAGACCGTGCAGACCGGCGAACGTCTCGAAGCTCAGCGTGATCGTGCTGAGCACCCCCGACTCGTGTCGCAGGATCGCGGTCGCGTACGTGGGCACCTCGACCCGCAGCGGAGAACCGGCCAGCGGACCGCTGCCGACGGTCCGGTGTCGGCCCGTCGTTCGCGACTGCGCTTGCACGCTCACCACCGGTCCGAGGTGGGTGACGAGCGCCGTCACGTAGTAAGGCCCCATGTCGAGGACAGGCCCGCCGCCCGCCTCGTAGAAGAACTGCGGGTTCGGGTGCCAGGGTTCTGGCCCCGGGCCGCCCCAGGACGCGGCCGCCGCGAAGGGCTTGCCGATCAGGCCGTCGGCCAAGGCTCGCGCGGTGGTCTGTAAGCCGGTGCCGAGGAAGGTGTCGGGCGCGCACGCGAGAGAGAGGCCGGACATGTGGGCCTGAGCAACAAGGGCGTGGGCGTCCACAGGCGTGGCGGCGAGCGGCTTCTCGCTGTAGACGTGCTTGCCGGCGGCGAGTGCCGCCCGGTTCAGCGCGGCGTGGGACGCCGGCGGAGTGATGGTGACGATCAGGTCGATCGAGGGGTCGGCGAGCAGGTCGTCGACGGTGCAGGCCCATGTGTCCCGTCCGGCGACGGCCGCTCGGGCGTGGTCGATGTGACGGGTGGCGATGGCCGCCACCTGCACGTCGTCGAACGCGTCGAACGTGCGTCGATACTGGCCCAGGATGTCGCCCGCGCCGAGAAGGCCGATGCGCAGCACGTCAGCGCCTCACGACGACGCTGCCGCGTTGATCGGCCAGGTCGTGGGCCACGACGAGCCGGTAGTCGCCCGGCGGGGTCGTCCACGCGTGTGCGTCGTCGTCCCACACCTCGAAGGCCCGCCGGCTGATGGTGACCGGCACCGTGACGGTTTGGCCCGGGTCGGCGTCGGCCCCGGCGAACCCGGCCAGCCAGCACGCCGGACGTTCCACGCTGTCCGGGCCTGTCAGATACACCTGGACGGTCTCATGCCCGCGGCGGGCGCCTGTGTTGGTGACGTCGACCTCTACGGTCACGCCGTCGTCGCTGTCTGCCGTGACGCGCGGTTCGCTGTAGTCCCATGTCGTCCAGCCCAGGCCGAAACCGAATGGACGGGCTGGAATCTTGCCGGACCGCAGCCAGCCCCGGTAGCCGACGTGGATGCCTTCGGTGTAGTCGACCAATAGGTCGGGGCCGACGGGGATGCCATCGTGGACGGGGACGTCGTCGTACGAGGCCGGCAGAGTCCAGGGCAGCCGACCGGACGGTTCGGTGCGGCCAGCGATGACGTCCGCGATGCCGCGGGCTCCCTCCTGGCCGGGGAACCAGGCCCACAACACAGTGCGCGCGCGTTCCAGCCACGGCAGCACGACCGGTGCGCCGGCGTTCACGACGACGATGGCGTCGGGACGGGCGTCGAGCACGGCGTCCACGAGCTCGTTTTGGTGGCCGGGCAGGTCGAGGTTCTGGCGGTCCCAGCCCTCCGATTCGACCTGGGAGTTGGTGCCGACGATGACGACGGCCAGGTCGGCGGCGCGCGCCAGGCCGACGGCTTCGGCGATCTGCTCGGCCGGCGACGGGCCCGGCGTGGCATGGAAGAAGACGGCCCGGGTGAAGGATCCCCAGTTGTCGTCGGCGAACTGTTGGACGACGGCTTCGACCCGAATCGTCTGTCCGCCCGCGACCGTGATCTCATGGAACGGCGGGTTGTGGTGGAGCGAGCGTAGGAAGACGTCGCCGCCGGCGATCTCCTCACCCGTCTCATAGACGGTCGTCCCGTCGACGCTGAAGCAGTGTGCGCCTGGCGCACCGAACCCCACCCGGTGCTCGCCCGGTTCTGTGACGGTGAGATCGGCGGTCAGCCGGACGCGGACGGTCGCCTGAGGCAAGTCGTTCTTCCAGAAGATGTCGGTGTCGCCGCGGGTCTCGGCGGCCAGCACCGTGCCGTCCGCGGCGAGCGCCTCGACGTGAGGGCCAGGCCGTCCGGTGACGGGGTCGGTGAAGCGGGCCGGAGCGGCGAGCGGCGGGGTGACGTGGGACGACGCGCCTTGGAGCACGTCGACCCGCGCATTGGGGAAGGCCGCTGAGAAGGCGTCTTGGGCGGCATGCACCACAGCCGGGTGCACTTGGGCCGAGCCGCCGCCTTGGACGTACGGGTCGACCGCGTTGGGGCCGACGACGGCGACCGAGGTGATCGTCATCGGTTCGGCCACCGGCAGCGCGTGGTCGTGGTCGGCCAAAACCACGATGCCGCGCGCGGCGATGGTGCGGATGACGTCGTCTTCGTCGTCGGCGGCGACGGCGTGTGCTGGAACCGGCGCCGCGTAGCCGTCGAGCCCGCCCACGCGGCTGGCCAACAGCAACAGCCGCAGCACTTTGTCGTCGATGAATTCTTCGGGCACGTCACCGCATTCGACGGCTGCGAGCAGCTGTTCGCGCGACCAGGGGCCGGCCGGGCCGGGCATCACCAGGTCGAGACCGCCGAGCGCGGGCTCGACGGTGGTCTTGGCGGCCGTCCAGTCGCTGATGACGAACCCGTCGTAGCCCCATTCGTCTTTGAGCGTCTCGGTCAGCAACCGGTGGTGGGCGACCGCAGGGGCCGCTTCCACGCCGTCGTCCAGCCGGTTGTAGGAGGCCATGATGCTCCAGGCGTGGCTGTCCTTGATCGCCCGTTCGAACGGGGCCAGGTAAACCTCGCGCAAAGCGCGAGGCGAGATGCGGGCCAGGTATTCGGTGCGCAGCGTCTCCGTCTCGTTGCCGATGAAGTGCTTGACGCACACCCCGACGCCCTCGCCTTGGATGCCGTCGATGACGGCGCACGCCATTTCGCCGGTGAGCAGCGGGTCTTCGGATTGGCACTCGAAATGCCGCCCGCCGACCGGCGTCCGTTGCAGGTTGACGACGGGAGCCAAGATGACGTCGATGCCGTGGCGGCGGGCCTCGGCCGCGTGGATGCTGCCGGCCTGGGCGGCCAGCCCGCGATCCCAGGTGGCGGCGACGCCGCTGGGGCAGGGCAGGGCGATCGACGTCTCGCCCGCGACGACTTCTTCGCCCCTGATGCCGATCGGGCCGTCGGAGACCACCAGCTCGCGGAGCCCGATCTCGGGCGCGGCGTAGAGCCGCCAGTGGGTCTTGCCGGTGAGGAGGTTGGTTTTCTGCTCCAAGGTCAGCGCGGCGACCCGCGCTTTGAGATCATCGGTGAACGAGGGATTGGGCTGAGGCGACGATGCCATGTGCGAACGCATGTCAGCATCGTAGCGGCGATATGGCAACGTTCACATTTGCGGTGCGCCATCACGGTTCATCGGTGTGTCGCCACGTCGCGTTCAGCCGACCGCGGTCACTTGACGGCGGGCCCCCAGTTATGGGTCGGCTCGTAGCTGAGCAGGCGGCGGGCCTTGTCGATCGAGAGCAGGGTCTCGCGGCCGCGCAGCTCGTGGCGCAGCGGGACGCCGGGGAAATACCGGGCGGCCAGGTCGGCGCTCGACGCCCGCATCGTGGTGTCGGAGTTGGCGATGATGAAGCGTTCGAAACCGGTGAGGTCGGCTTCGAGGGCCAGCCGGACGGCTTGGGCGCCGTCGCGTCCGTCGATGTAGCCCCAGGCGTTCCACTGGCGGATCGTCGGATCGTCCTGCCAGGAGTCGAACGCCGCGTAGTCTTCGGGGCGCATGACGTTCGACAGGCGGAAACCGATGATCGTCATCTGCGGGAACCAGCGGACGAACTGAGTCGCCATCGTCTCTTCGACGTGCTTGCCGAGCGCGTAGGTCGTCTCCGGGCGCAGCACGTCCTCGTCGACCGGCAGGTAGGGCGGGGGAGTCTCGGCCGACATCGGCAGTCCCAAGGTGGTCTCGCTGGACATCCACACGACCCTGTTCACGCCCGCGACGCTCGCCGCCTTGAACACGTTGTAGGTGGACGGCACGTTGTTGTGAAAGGTCGCCGCGTCCGTCGTCAGGCCGGGCGCGGGGATCGCCGCGAGGTGGACGACCGCGTCCAGCGGAGCATGGTAATGCTCGTCCAACGCGAGCATCGACTCCAGCACCTGCCCGTAGTCGGTCATCTCGATGCGCACCGCGCCGTCGCCGGGTATCTTGTCGAACGCCACGACGTCGTAGCCATGCTCGCGCAGATCCGCCGTCACAAACGTGCCGAACTTGCCGTTCGCCCCGTAAACCCCAACTCTCATGTTTGCCTCCCGACCAACAGGGTAACGCCCCTGCGTCAGCCGACGCCGTCCCGACGAAGGATCACGCCAGCCAGTTCTCGATCTGGAGGCCAGGCACGCGCCGGAGTCCTTTGACATTGGCTGTGACGACGGTGAGCCCTCAGGAGGGTGCATGCCCGGCGATGAGCGAGTCGAACGGGTCGGTGGATTGCCCGGTCGCGGCCAATTGCGCTCGGATGGCTCTGGCATGACAGGCGGCCCGATCGAAATCGAGGACTCTCATCATGGCGAGCAGTTAGCCTGTTTTAACCAAGCTCCTCGGTCTTCTGCTGTTCCCTAGCCCCACCTCGTCTCGTCGTAGATACCAAGGGCGCATACAGATGCCTTTGCTACTGTGAACTGGCTGCTAGCCAGAGAGGGCCCGAGCATGGCTTCCCCGTCCCATCAAGAGGGTGTCGACGTGAGTCCGACGGACGAGGTGCTCGCCGACGACCTTCTCGGGCCACGTCGCCGAGAACCCGTTTTTCCTGAACTGCTCGTCGTCTTGGTGGGGATGTTCGCCCTGGTCGTTGCCGCCCAGCTGCTCCTTCGTCTCGTGGACATGGCGGGATTCGTTCAAAGTCTCGTGAGCGTGCTCACCTACGGGCTGATGCTGGTGTTCCTTCTTCTGGTCGTCCGCCGCCACGCTGGCCGACTAGGCGAGCTGCTCGGTCTCACGCGCCAGCGGCCCATCCGACAGCTCGGCGCGGGGCTGGTCGTCGCCTCGGTCCTGCTTGCTCTCATCGTCGGGCTGCCGCTGCTGTGCGGGGTCCCCGCCGCCGATATCGCGGGCTCGTCGAATGGATCCGTCGCGTCCCTGATTCTCAGCGTCGTCTTCTCGCTCGTCTTGGTCGGGCCGATCGAGGAGCTGATCTTCCGCGGCTACCTGCTAGGACGGCTACGGCAGCGGATGCGCCCCATGCCGGCTGTTCTTCTTCAAGCGGTGATCTTCGGCCTGTGGCATTTTCCCGCGAGCCTGAGCCTCGTTCAGGTCGCCCTCACGTTCGTCATCGGTTGCCTGCTCGGCCTGGTGCGTTGGACGATGCCCCACGGGACGACCCTGGCCGTCGGCGTCGGGCACGGTGTGTACGACGCGGCGCTTCGGGTCATAGCCCAGCTCTGTGCCTGAGAAGTTTGTTATCTACGCGTGATAGCGGCTGCCCAGGGCGGCGATCGGCTGGCCGGCCGGGAGGCCGGAACCGTCTCGCCTCGGGTCGGACGGCGGCAGGTCGATGGGCGTGCCCGACGCCGCCGCGGCGATGGCTGGGTCTGGACCGGCCCAGGCGAGCAGCAGTGTGTCCTCGCCCTTCAGGAAGCGCTGGCAGCGGACGCCACCGGTGGCCCGGCCCTTGCCGGGGTATTCGGCGAACGGCGTCACCTTGACCGTGCCGCTATCGGTGCCGGGCAGCGCATTGGACGAGCCCGCGACCGTCACCACCGAGGCGTCCAACGTGCCCGTGACGCCGAAGAAGACGACGGATGCGCCGCGGGCGAGCTTCACGCCGGCCATGCCGCCGCCGGAGCGCCCCTGCGGGCGCACAGACGCGGCGGGGAAGTGCAGCAGTTGCGCGTCGGAGGTGATGAAGACGAGCTCGCCGAGGTCGTCGGACAGTTCGGCGGCCCCGACCAGCTCGTCGCCGTCGTCGAGACGCACGATGTCCCAGGAGTCCTTGCCGACCTGCTCCGGGTTGACGCGCTTGACGACGCCGTTCTTGGTGCCGAGCGCCCAGCCGAACACGTCATCGCCCAGCCTGGTCAGGCCGAGGACTCGCTCGCCGGGTTGGAGTGCCACCAGCTCCGACACCAGCGAGCCGCCTTGGACGTTCGCAGCGACGGCCGTGACTGGCACGCTCGGCAGGTCGATGGCCTGGGCCCGGATGACGCGGCCGGCCGACGTCAGCAGACCGTAGTCGGCCCTGGCCGTGGTGCGGATGGCCGAGATCACGAGGTCGTGAGAGGCTCTCGGCCCAGAACTCGGCAGCGGTTCGCCGCTGTCGGTGCGGGCGAGCAGCCCAGCCGACGACAACAGCACCCAACAGGGATCGTCGGGAATCTCCAGCGGCGCGGCGACAGCCGTCACAGCGACCCCCGCCGAGGCCAGCAGCACGGTGCGACGCGGCGTGCCGTACGTGCGCGCCACCTCGTCCAATTCCGAGGCCACGAGCTCGCGCAACTGCTCCTCGGAGTCGAGCACGGCCTCAAGGCCGGCGATGGTGGCCTTGAGCTTGTCGCGCTCGGCCTCCAGCTCGATGCGGCTGAACTTGGTGAGCCGACGCAGCTGCATGTCGAGGATGTAGTTGGTCTGGGTCTCGGTGAGCTCGAACGCCTCCATCAGCCGGGTGCGGGCGGTCGCGACGTCGTCGGAGGAACGGATGATGGCGATCACGTCGTCGATGTCGACGATGGCGATCAGCAGGCCCTCGACCAGATGCAACCGGTCCGTCGCCTTGCCGAGCTGGAAGGCCGTGCGGCGACGGGTCACGTCGAGGCGGTGGTCGAGGTAGACCTCCAGCATCTGCTTGAGGCTCATCGTCGTGGGCTGCCCGCCGACGAGCGCGACGGCGTTGATGCCGAACGAATCTTCCAGCTTGGTCTGGCGGTAGAGGTCTTCGAGCAGCGCCTCGGCGTTGATGCCGTTCTTCACCTCGATGACGAGCTTGGTGCCGTTCGCGAGATCGGTCAGATCCTTGACGTCGGAGACGCCGGTGATCTTTTTCGCCTGATGCAGGGTCTTGATCTGCTCGATGATCTTCTCCGGGCCGACCATGTAGGGCAGCTCGGTGACCACGATGCCACGCCGACGGGGGCTGACCTGTTCGATACGGGCGGTGGCACGGATGCGGAAGATGCCGCGCCCGGTCTCGTAGGCCTCGCGGATGCCGTCCAGTCCGACGATCTTGCCGCCGGTCGGCAGGTCCGGGCCGGGAATGTAGCGCATGAGGTCATCGACCGTGGCGTCGGGATGGTGGAGCAGGTGCTTCAACCCTTGCACCACCTCGACCAGGTTGTGTGACGGGATGTTGGTGGCCATGCCGACGGCGATGCCGGTCGAGCCGTTCACCAGCAGGTTGGGGAGGGCAGCGGGCAAGACGGCCGGCTCCATCTCTTTGCCATCGTAATTCGGTCGGAAGTCGACGGTGTCCTGATCGAGCTCCGCCGTCATGGCGATGGCGGCGGGAGCCATCCGGCATTCCGTGTACCGCATGGCGGCGGGGCCGGCGTCGAGCGAGCCGAAGTTGCCGTGGCCGTCCATCAGCGGCAGGCGCATCGTCCACGGCTGGCCCAAACGGACCAGCGCGTCGTAGATGGCGCCGTCGCCATGCGGGTGCAGCAGGCCCATCACCTGGCCGACGACGCGGGCGCACTTCACGTGTGCCACGTCCGGCCGCAACCCCATCTGGGCGGCCGTGTAGAGGATCCGGCGCTGGACGGGCTTCAGACCGTCGCGGGCGTCGGGCAGCGCACGCGCGTAGATGACGGAGTAGGCGTATTCGAGATAGCTCGTCTCCATCTCGTCCGTCACGTCCACGTCGACGATGCGTTCCTCAATGTCGTCGTCAGCGATCGGTGTCTTGACCATCGCGTCCTTTCATCATCGTGTTGTCACACTGCCGCCACGCGGCCAGCAGGCCGCGGCCGTCAGGCGCCCGCAGAACGGGAATGTTGCCGGGCAGAACGCCGAGTGTATCCATCGACACCGGTGTGCCGTGGGCGAGCACCTGTTCCGTCGGCGAAAGTTGGCGGATGGCGATGGCCCGGACGCGCTCGGGCGAGTGGTCCACGAAGCGGGAGTACAGCTCCAGATCGTGTTGTCCGTCGTCGCCAACGAGCAGCCAGGATATCCGTGGGAACAGCGTCGCCAGTTCGACCATCGAATCGTGCTTGTGGGCCGCGCCGGATCGGAACCAGCCGGTGTTGGTCGGCCCCCAGTCGGTCAGCAGCATGGCGCCGGACGGATAGCGATGGCGTCGCAGGAAGCGCACGAGGAAACTATGCGTGTTCCACGCGCCTGTCGAGATGTAGAACACCGGGGCGTCGTGGTGCTCGTCGATGAGCGCAGCGTACATGCTGGCCATGCCCGGCACCGCCTGTCGGGCCGATTCGTCGCGGATGAAGGAGTTCCAAGCTGCGATGAAAGGCCGCGGCAGATAAGTGGAGATGACCGTGTCGTCGATGTCGGAGATGATGCCGAAGGTCTGCTCGTCGGAGACGATGTGGACGTCGGCCACCGCCCGTTTCGAGCCGGTGCTCTGCACGTCGATCTGATGCCAGCCGGGCTCCAGCCCGTGGTCTGGCACCCACATGTCGATGTAGCCGCCGCGATCGCTCACCCCGCTGACGCGCTTGCCGTGGATGGTGAGGGTGAACGGCACGCGCACGCAGGGCACGGTCACAAAATTGCGGAAGCCCCGGCGTTTGACGAATTCTTCGGTGGCCTTCGCGATGGGCGACGTGCCGCGCCGGGGTGCCAGCACGATGCGTCCCAGCACACGCAGCTTCTCTTCGGTGCCGTAGCCCGTGTAGCAGATGACCTTCTCCCGCCAGCCCATCAGGCGCACGATGCGCTCGACCCATCGGTCGTACGCTTCCTCGAAGCGGGCTGCGATGAACGGTTTGGTGCTCACGATGTGTCAGCCTATCGAAGCTGACGCTTCTCAACCCTTCAATCGCCTCACGAGCCCCATGGTTGTGGTTCGCTCCAGGCTCGGTGGTTGGCGGACGAGCGTGGGAACTGGGACACTAGCCAGATGACATCTGGCCTGCCCCGCGCGTTGCGCAGCGAGATCTTCGAATGTGGCTACTTCCCGCAGTTCGTGGCGGACGCCATGGAACTGGCCGTGGCGGGCGAGGACGTGCGAAGCTACCTCGTCCATCACGAGGCAACGATCAGCCGCGAGGAGATCGGTCAGCATCTGTCGGTGTTGGTACTGACGCCTACTCGCCTGATCGCCGGGCACACGGACGACAGCTCCTCCGGCGTCGGCGAAGGGCCGCGGGCGATCACGACGACCGAGTCGGTGCCGTTGTCGAAGATCACCTCGGTGGCCCTGTCGCAGGTGGTGTCCAACCCGGACGCCTATGGGTCGCCGGCCTCGGAGACCACGGAGACTTGGTTGCAGGTGGGCTGGGGCACGGTGCGGAACGTCGACGTCGAACCCGCGGGCTGCGCCGACCCCGACTGCGAGGCCGACCACGGCTACACCGGCGTGACCAACGAAGACGACTTGAACGTTCGCATGAGCCAGACGGCCGACGGGGCCGCCAAAGTGAGACAACTCATCGCTTTCGCCACGGCGATGCAACTGGCCTGCGCGTGACAGGATCGCTGTGATGCCGGACGCTGACGCTCCGCGCGTCCCGGCTTATGGCCGCGGGACGCTGGGGGACCTTCTGCCGTCAGTCGCAGCGCATCTGGGGTTGGGCGGACAGGACGCGCTGGGCCTGCCGGATGCGCGTCGCTACGTCGTGCTGCTCGCTGACGGGCTCGGCTGGGACGCGCTGAACGAGCACGCGTCGTCGTTCCCGCTCTGGGGGCGGGCCGCCTGGTCCCGTCCCGTCGAGGTCGGGGCGCCGACGACCACCGTGACGTCGCTGACCAGCCTGGGCACCGGTCTCGCCCCGGGCCAGCATGGCGTGGTGGGCTACACTTTCCGGCTGGCCGGCCGGTTGTTGCAGCCGTTGTCGAAGAAACCGGGCATGGACGCCTTGGACGTGCAGCCAGGGCTGACCTGGTTCGAACGGTTCGAGAAGGCGGGCATCCGGGCGAGCGCCGTCGAGCCTGTGTTTTTCTCCCGGTCGCTGCTCACGAACGCCGCGCTCCGCGGAGCGCGCTTCCTCGGAGTGGCCGACGAACAGGATCCGGCCGAACTGGCGGACGCCGCCGCGCTGGCCGCCGCGAGTGGCGAGCCGTCCGTCACTTACGTCTACGTGCGAGCTCTCGACCACGAGGGCCACGCCGCCGGGCTCGGCTCGGCCCGCTGGAACGAGGCGCTGCGGTTCGTCGGCGAGGCGGCTACCAAGCTGCGGGCCGCCCTGCCGGACGACGTGGTGATGCTGGTGACCGGCGACCACGGCATGGTCGACGTGCCACGCAGCTCGCGCGTCGTGATCAGTGAGACGCCTGCTCTCAGGGAGGGCGTCACGCTCGTCGGCGGAGAGGCCCGTTTCCGTCACCTGTACGTGCGGGTCGGCCAGGCCGAGGCGGTGGCCGCCCGCTGGGCGGACGCGCTGGGGGACGCGGCATGGGTGCGGACGCGCGCCGCCGCTGTCGCCGACGGCTGGTTCGGACCGCTGAGTTCACGCGTGGCCGACAGGATCGGCGACGTGCTGGTGGCCGCTCGCGGTGACGTCGGTGTGTTCACCGATCGCACGTCTGGCGAGTGGGCGTTGTGGGGCATGCACGGTTCCCTGACGCCTCAAGAGATCCAGGTGCCGCTCATCGCTCTGTGACGCCTACTGCCCCTTGGGCGAACCGAAGACGATCTCGTCCCAGCTCGGCACCTTCGCCCGATGCTTGCGGGCTTTCGGCTTGCGTGCCGGGGGCTCCTCGTCCGTTTTAGCGGAGTCGATGAGCGACGGCTGATCGGCTTCGGGCGCTGGCGTGGTCGGTGCGGCCGCTGGCGGTTCCTCTTCGACGGGCGGCGTAGGCAGATCCGCCTGGTCGGGCTTGATCAGCCCCGTGTAGATCTGCACGGAATCTTCGTTGAAGGTCGACAGCATGTCGTACAACACGTCCATCTGCGACCCTTGAGCGGGGATGAAGTCCAACACGCCGTCGACCTCAGCCAATTCGCTTTCGGCGTAGGCGTCTTCCGCGTCGTCGGGCTCGACCGCCTGGAGGCGCCCCCTGCGCTTGGCCCGGGGGGCCGGGACGTCGGCGGGCTCGTCTTGGTCGTCGTCAGCCGACGGTTGCACGACACGGACGAGGGCGATGTCGTCGTTCAGGTCGATGGTCGGCTCGGCGTCCCCGTGGCGGCGTCGGCCAGGCTGCGGGCCATGAGAGGCGGAATGCAACCCCAAGAGCCAGCAGGCGTCGTCGTTCGCGGGGATGGAGAAGCGCCCGTCCTGGTCATAGACGAAGAGAGCCTCGCGATGGGCCTTGCCGGAGTCGTAGGCTACTTGGACGGTCCACTTGCGACCGTCGCACTTCCAGGCGTCCCAGCGGATGGCGTTCTCGTCGACGCCGCGGCTTTGCAGACGTTCCGCCACCACGTCGCCGAGCGTTTGGTGCAACACGGTTTGCCCGTCGCGGCGCACGTACTGGCGGCGGGCGCAGGTGGCGATGTAGTCGCGTTCGGCGAGGACGGGGGCCACGAACGCGTCGATCTTCTCGACCGACGTGCCGGCGACCTGGGCGACCTCTTCGGGCGACGAGCCGGACCGGATGCGCGCCTGCATCTCTCGTGGCGTAAGCGCGCTGTCCATGTGACACTCCTATAGAACCGCTGATCCAACCAGTCTTGGAAGGTAACTTACCAACTTGAGCGGCGTCGTGGGCAGCGGACGGCCTCAACTGTCAACCGTTTCGTCAGGCTGGCACGGCAGATGGCGTTTTCTTCCGCCTGTCGGCCCGCGATGTTTGTGTCCGTGTGGTAAATATGCCACGCGGCGTCAGGTGACGTCGCGGCGATGAGGTAACATGCGCCGTCAGTGAGACGAACACTGACGGCGTGACTGTTGATGTGAATTGGGAGAAAGCACAGTAATGGCGACTGACTATGACGCACCTCGCAAGAACGATGACGACAGCGAGGACGGCATCGGTGAACTCAAAAGCAGGCGCAACGACAAGAACTCAGGGGCTGTCGACGAAGACGAGGTCGAGGCTGCCGAGTCGTTCGAGTTACCCGGCGCCGACCTGTCACACGAAGAGCTGACCGTTCGGGTGCTACCCCGGCAGGCTGACGAATTCACCTGTGCGGGCTGCTTCTTGGTGAAGCATCGCAGCCAGATCGCCAAGCAAGTGGGGGACAAGGCCTACTGCGTCGATTGCGCGGGTTAGGCCCGTCGCGCCGGACGACGGTGCGAGAGGGGGCGGCTCAATCGGCGCGCCGCCACCGTGCCGGGCTGATGCGTGACGTGAGGACGCTGGCGATCCCGGCGCCCAAACCGCTGACGGCGGCCCAGGTGATGGCTTCGCGGGCTGATGCGTTCGGGTCGCGGGGGTCTGGCGGGTCGGCTCCGATGGCCTTGGTCCAAATCTTCTTCAGGAGAGATGCCACGATGGCGGCGATGATCGCGCCCAGCACACCTGTATAGATGCTGTCAGACAGCTTGCCAAGCTTCTTCACATTGTCATCCTAACCGGACGGCCCTGTGTGGGATTGCCGATAGGATGCCACTCGTGCAGCGATTCCCAGACCAAGTGAACGTGGCTCTGCTGCGGTTGGACGAAGGGCTGCCGTGTCCGTCGTACGCGCATGAGGACGACGCCGGGGCTGACCTGGCCGTCGCCGAGGATGTGGTGATTCCGCCCGGCGAGCGCCGTCTGGTGGGCACTGGCATCGCCGTCGCGATCCCTGAGGGCTGGGTGGGGCTCATCCACCCGCGTTCCGGGTTGGCGGCGCGCCACGGCCTGACGATCGTCAACGCGCCAGGCACGATCGATGCGGGCTTCCGCGGCGAGATCAAGATCTGTCTGCTGAACACGGACCTGCGGGAGCCGGTCGTGTTGACGCGCGGCGACCTCGTCGCGCAGTTGCTCGTCCAGCGGGTGGGCCGAGCGTGGTTCACGGTCGTGGACGAGTTGCCTGCCAGCGAGCGCGGCGAGCGCGGGTATGGTTCAAGCGGAGGAATCGCCGAATGGGCAGAGGAGTCATGAATGTTTGGTCGTAAGCGTAAGCAGGCGGTTGAGGACGTCGCGCCCGATGACGAGATCGCCAAGGACGCCAACGATGAGCCTCAGGCCGACGAGTCCACGGCGGATGACGGTGTGAAGGGCGAAGGCGAGGCTGCCGCGGAGACCGGTGAGCCCAGCGAGGGCGAGCAGGAGAGCGCTGACGAGGGGTCACCCGCGGCGGAAGAGGAATCGGCTGAGGACGCTGACGAAGCGGTCTTGGACGACTCGGGCGAAGACGACGTTGACGAGGACGACAATGCCATCGACGCGGTGCCGCCGGAGGCTGAGGACGTCGACTGGCGGGCGGACGGGCCGTTTGATGCCGACGAGGTGGATCTCGACGGCGACACGGTCAAGCGGATGGATCTCGGAGCGTTGGTGCTGACGCCGTTCGACGGGCTGCAACTGCAATTGCAGGTGAACCCTGAGACTAAGCGTGCCGAGGCGCTGGCGGCCCTGTGGAAGCAATCGGGTCTGGAAGTCGTCTTGTTCGCAGCGCGCTCGGGCGGCGGCGAGGCGGCCGAGCTGCGCGACGAGGTGATCGACGAGGCGCAGGAGGCGGGCGGCACCGCGTCTCTCGAAGACGGTCCGTTCGGCCCACAGGTCTATCGTGTGCTCTCGCAGGAGGGGCCGAAGGGCGAACAACTCGTGCAAGTGTCGCGGGTCTGGTTCGTGGACGGTCCGCGCTGGACGTTGCGCGGCACTCTGCTCGGCCAGGCGGCCCTCGGCGAGGCGGGCAACCCCGACAGCCTGCCGTTCGTCGAGTTTTTCCGGAACATCATCGTGCGCCGTGGCGAGAAACCGATGGTGCCAGGCGACGTGATGTCGTTCGATGTGCCGATGGGGGCTGCTGTCGGCGGCCCGGCCTCGGCTGACAACACGAAGTGACCAGGTGCGGTCAGACGAGGTGACGGACGAGGCAGGCCAGACACCACGCTCCAGCGCGGAGCGCCAGTCGACTGAGGCGTGCGTCGGCGACCTGATCCGAAACGTCGCTGTCGGCGACGTCGCCCATGGCGGGCATTGTGTGGCGCGGGTGGACGGCAAAGTGGTGTTCGTGCGCCACACCCTGCCGGGCGAGACCGTGGACGTGAGGCTCACGCACGACAAGGGTCGCTTCGCCCAAGGGGACGCCGTGGCGGTGACCGAGCCGAGCCCCGATCGACGCACGCCGCCGTGTCCGCTAGCGGGCGTCTGCGGTGGCTGTGATTTTCAACACGCGACGCCCGAGGCCTCCCGACGCCTCAAGGCGCGCGTCGTGGCCGACCAGCTCCGGCACTTGGCCGGCGTCGACTTCGACGGTTCGGCGGAGGCCGTGACACCCGACGATCTCGGCTGGCGCACGCGCATGCGGTACGAGGCTGCGGCCGACGGCCGTCCGGGGCTGCGCCGCTTCCGGTCGCATGAGGTCGTGCCTCTGCCGCCCGGCGGCTGTCGTATTGCGGCGCCGGGCATCGCCGTCCCCGACGTGGCGGGCGTCGCCGCTCTCACCTTGGACGGCCCCGTCACCCCGCCCCGTTCGGGGTCGGCCGTCGTCCGGGAGGCCGTGGCCGACAGGATCTTCCGTGTCCGCGCCGACGGGTTCTGGCAGGCTCACGTGGCCGCACCGACTGTGTTGACCGACGCCGTGCTGGCGGCGGCCGCGCCGCGGGCGGGGGAGAAGGCCCTCGACCTGTATTGCGGCGCCGGTGTCTTCGCGGGCGCGCTCGTGGACGTGGGCTGCCGCGTGTGGGGCGCCGAGGGCGATCGCGGGGCAGCGTCTCTCGCGACGCGGAACGTCCCGGAGGCGACGATCGTCACCGGCGACGTGGCCCGCGTCTTGCGGCGCTTGCCGGACGACCCGGCCATCGTCGTGCTCGACCCGCCGCGGGCTGGCGCGGGGACAGCCGTCATGCGGGCGATCTGCGCGTCGCAGCCGCGCGTTGTCGTGTATGTGGCGTGCGATCCGGCGGCTCTTGGGCGCGACCTCGCTGCGGCCCGCGCCTGCGGCTACGACGTCGCTGACGTGCGGGCCTACGACCTTTTCCCCAACACGCATCACGTCGAATGCGTCGCGACGTTGCGTCCCACGCGCAGCGGGGGAGCAGACAACATCGCCGCGGGGACATACAGTAGAGGCCATGAGCGCTGATAGCCGTCATTCGCGTCCGCAGGCGCACTGCCCCATCCAAAAGGGCCCATGCACGCTGTGCCAACTCGGTGTGCACGGGCCACAGGATTGTCCCATCGCGGCGCTGCTGCGCGTCGACGACGATGGTTTGGTCGCCTGGGCGGAACAGCGCGTCCGCTCGCACCATCTTGGCTGAGCCGGTCTGCCGCCGGCTGGCCGCACGACCATCGTGCGGGTCCACCTCGTCTGCTCGGACGGGTGTGTCTGGGGCATCCGCTACCATCTCGCTATCGAGGAGGTCCCATGAATCAGGACAGTTTTGGCGCGCGGTCGTCGTTGCAGGCGGGCGGCGACAACTATGAGTTCTTCCGTGTCAGTGCGGTGCCCGGCTCGGCGGATCTGCCGTTCAGCTTGAAAGTGCTGCTTGAAAACCTGCTGCGTCACGAGGACGGCGTGCAGGTCACCCCGGACGACATCGCCGCGCTCGGCTCGTGGGATCCGCTGGCCAAACCGTCGCGCGAAGTGCAATTCGCCCCATCCCGCGTGCTCATGCAGGATTTCACCGGTGTCCCCTGCGTCGTCGACTTGGCCACGATGCGGGACGAGATCGTGCGGTTGGGCGGCGACCCGGCCACGGTCGACCCGCTGTCGCCGGTCGAACTCGTCATCGACCACTCCGTGGTGGCCGACTACTTCGGCAGCCCCGACGCGCTCGCCCGCAACATGCACCTTGAATACCAACGCAACCGCGAGCGTTACCAGTTCCTCAAGTGGGGGCAAGGTGCCTTCGACAACCTCTCGGTCGTGCCGCCGGGCGCCGGCATCGTCCACCAGGTCAACATCGAACGTTTGGCCAGAGTGGTCGACGCTCGGATGGCGGACGGGCGGCTCCAGGCTTTCCCCGACACCTGCGTTGGGACGGATTCGCACACGACGATGGTCGGCGGCCTCGGCGTGCTCGGCTGGGGCGTCGGCGGCATCGAGGCCGAGGCGGTCATGCTCGGCCAACCCACGTCGATGCTCATCCCACGGGTGATCGGGGTCAAACTCACGGGCGCGCTGCCCGTGGGGACGACGGCGACCGACCTGGTGTTGACCGTCACCCAGCTGTTGCGCGCGCACGGCGTTGTTGGCGCGTTCGTCGAGTTCTACGGGGAGGGCGTCGCCGCCGTGCCGGTCGCGGACCGGGCGACGCTGGCCAACATGAGCCCCGAATACGGCTCGACGGTCGCGATCTTCCCCATCGACGCGGCCACGCTGGACTACCTGCGGCTGACCGGTCGCGACGAGGCGCAGGTCGCGCTCGTCGAGGCGTATGCCAAGAGGCAGGGGCTGTGGCACGATCCGTCCCACGAGGCCCGGTATTCCGAGCGTCTCGAACTCGACCTGGGCAGCGTCGTGCCGAGCATCGCCGGCCCGAAACGCCCCCAGGACCGCATCGACCTAGCCCAGGCGAAACGGGCCTTCGCTGAGCTGCTCCCGTCGTACACCGCCGAGCCGGACGAGACGGCGGCCGTCGTGCTCGGCGAGCAGACGGAGCGGATCGGCCACGGCGCGGTTGTGCTCGCGGCCATCACCTCGTGCACGAACACGTCCAACCCCTCGGTCATGGTGGGTGCTGGGCTGCTGGCGAAGAAGGCCGTCGCACGGGGGCTCACGAGCAAACCTTGGGTGAAGACCACGCTCGGCCCGGGGTCGCAGGTGGTGACCGGCTATCTGGAGCGGGCTGGCCTCATGACGGCCCTCGGCGCGCTCGGCTTCGATCTCGTCGGCTACGGCTGCACGGCCTGCATCGGCAATGCCGGGCCGCTGATGCCCGAAGTGTCGCGCGCGGTGAACGACCGCGACCTGGCCGTGGCCGCCGTGCTCTCGGGCAACCGCAACTTCGAAGGCCGCATCAACCCGGACGTGAAGCTGAATTACCTGGCGAGCCCGCCGCTGGTGGTGGCGTACGCGCTGGCTGGCCGCGTCGACATCGACTTCGCCGTCGAGCCGATCGGTCAAGACGCCGACGGGCGCGATGTGTTTCTGGCCGACATCTGGCCCGGCCAGGTGGAGATCGACCAGACGATCGCCAAGGCCATCGACCCGGCGATGTTCCGCGACTGCTATGCGGACGTGTTCGACGGCGGCGAGGAATGGCAGTCGCTGCCCACTCCACAGGGGGCTTTCTTCCACTGGGACGATGCCTCCACCTACATCCGGAAGGCGCCGTACTTCGATCACACGCCCGTCGAACCAGAGCCTGTCTGTGACATCGACGGGGCGCGCGTGCTGCTCAAGCTCGGCGACTCCGTGACGACCGACCACATCTCGCCCGCGGGAGCCATCAAGGCCGGTAGCCCGGCTGGCCGTTATCTGACCGACCACGGCGTCGCGCCCGCGGATTTCAACACGTACGGCTCGCGGCGCGGCAACCACGAGGTGATGGTGCGCGGCACGTTCGCGAACATCCGTCTGCGCAACCAATTGGCCCCGGGCACGGAGGGCGGCTACACGCGGGACTTCAGCCGTCCCGGCGGGCCGGTCACCACCGTGTACGAGGCGGCGATGGCCTATCAGGCGGCGGGCACGCCGCTGGTCGTGCTGGCGGGCCGCGAGTACGGCTCGGGTTCCTCACGGGACTGGGCCGCCAAAGGGACGGCCCTGCTCGGCGTCAGAGCCGTTATCGCGCAGTCCTACGAGCGCATCCACCGGTCCAACCTCATCGGCATGGGCGTCCTGCCCCTGGAGTTCCTGGACGGCGAGGACGCGGCCGGACTGGGACTGACGGGGCTTGAAACGCTCTCGATCGTCGGCATCGACGCGTTGAACGACGGTCCTGTCCCCGAAACGGTTCTCGTGGTGGCGCAAGGCGAGGGGCATCCGGTCGAATTCGACGTGCGCGTCCGCATCGACACTCCCGGTGAGGCTGACTATTTCCGCCACGGCGGCATCATGCCGTACGTCCTGCGTTCGCTGGCCGCCCGGGCGTGAGGCGACGGTGAGCAGGAAGGGCTCGCGTGGCCCGGTCGTGGTGATCCGGCGGCGTGAGCGCCCCGATGTGGCCAGCCGGATCGCATGGACGTATCTTGCCTGCCTGATCGCGCTGGTCATCGGGGGGATCGTTGCCCTGGTGGTCAACGCCGTCGGTGGTAGCGTGTGCCGGGTCGACGACGAGGAAGCCGCCCTGTCGTGCCGGTTCGCGCTGGATGTGGTCGCGCTGCTCGTCGGCTTCTTGGCCGGTGTCGCGCTGATGCTCAAGCCGCTCAAGTTGGACCTGTGGGTGTGGCTGCCGCTGTTTGCTGGCGCGGCCGGCCTGTTCATGCTCGCGCGGGTCGACGCCTGGTGGTGGTGGGTGTCGCTGCTGCTGGTGCCGGCCGTGGCCGCCGTGCTCAGCGCCGCCTGGTGGCCGAAGCCGCCTGGTCGCACCGTGCAACGGGTGGTGCTCGTCGTGCTGGCGGCTGCCGCGCTTGTGGGAGCGGTGATGTGGTATGCCGTGGCGTGAGCCAGTTGCTGCTGGCGGCGTCGTAAACTCGACGGGTGGCGATTCTCGAACGGATACATGAGCCAGCGGACCTGCGTTCGCTGACGCGGATGGAGCTGGCACAACTGGCTGGCGAGATCCGGCATTTCCTCATCACCAACGTCAGCCACACGGGCGGCCACCTCGGCCCCAATTTGGGGGTGGTCGAGTTGACACTCGCCATCCACCGGGTGTTCGACTCGCCGCGTGACGCCATCATCTTCGACACCGGGCATCAAGCGTACGTCCACAAGATCGTGACGGGCCGCCAGGCCGGTTTTCCGACACTGCGCCAGCAGGACGGTCTGTCGGGCTACCCCAACCGGGCGGAATCGCCGCACGACTGGGTGGAAAACTCTCACGCCTCCACGTCGTTGTCATGGGCGGACGGCCTCGCCAAGGCTTTCGCCCTGCGCGGCGAGGACCGCTTCGTCGTGGTGGTGATCGGCGACGGGGCGTTGACCGGCGGCATGGCCTGGGAGGCGCTCAACAACATCGCCACTCGCGACGATCTGCACCTTGTGATCGTCGTCAACGACAACGGACGCTCCTACACGCCCACGGTCGGCGGGCTGGCCACCCAGTTGTCGGGCCTCGGCGAGCAACTCGCCAACATCCGCACGGACCGGCGCTACGAGCGCACGCTGCGCTGGATCGAGGACCGGGTCAAGCGGGTCCCCCTGATCGGCTCCGGGCTGTTCAGCCTGTTCCACGGCTTCAAGACGGGCGTCAAAGACGTGTTGCAGCCGCAGGGCATGTTCTCCGACCTTGGCCTGAAATACGTCGGCCCCGTCAATGGGCACGATGAGCGGGCGGTCGAGATGGCGCTGCAGCAGGCCAGGCGATTCTCCGGGCCCGTGCTCGTCCACTGCATCACCGAGAAGGGGCGGGGCTTCGCCGCCGCCGAGGCCGACGAGGACGACCGTTTCCACTCGGTGGGCCGTTTCGACGAGATCACGGGGGAGCCACTCGATCCGGGCGGCCGCACTTGGACGGACGCCTTCGGCGACGAGCTGGCGCGCATCGGCGCCACCGACGACCGGGTGGTGGCCGTCACGGCCGCGATGCTGAAGCCGACCGGACTCGCCACCTTCGCGCGGCATTTTCCCGACCGCGTCTTCGACGTCGGCATCGCCGAGCAGCATGCGGTAACCTCGTCGGCGGGCCTCGCCGCGGGCGGCATGCATCCCATCTTCGCGGTGTACGCGACCTTCCTGAACCGGGCGTTCGACCAAGTGCTGATGGACGTCGGGCTGCACAAGCTCGGTGTCACTTTCGTGCTCGACCGGGCTGGCGTCACCGGGCCGGACGGGCCGAGTCACAACGGCATGTGGGACGCCTCGGTGTTCGGCCTCGTGCCTGGGCTGCGGCTGTCCACGCCGCGCGACGAGAAGACGCTCGGTGAGGCGCTGCGCGAGGCCGTTCAAGTGGACGACGCTCCGACGTTGATCCGCTTCCCCAAAGGTCTCGTGTCGGCCGACATCCCTGCCGTCGACGTGCTGCCCGGCGTTGACTTGCTGCGGCGCGACGACAACGCGCGCGTCCTGCTGATCGCCCACGGCATGGCGGTTTTCGCGCTCGACGTCGCCGACCGGCTGAAGCAGCAGGGCATCGGCGTGATCGTGGCCGATCCGCTGTGGGCGCTGCCGGTGGCTCCGGCGCTGCTGGAGTTGGCTGCCAAGGCGGACCTCGTCGTCAGCATCGAAGACAACATCGTGTTGGGTGGGCTCGGCTCGCACGTCGAGCAGGCGATGCGCGAGGAGGGTATCAACACGCCGATGCGCGCGTTCGGCCTGCCACGAGAGTTCTTCGCCCCAGGCACCCGGTCGCAGGTGCTCGCGCGCGCCGGGCTCACCCCGCAGAACGTGGCCCGCGGTACTACCGAGGCTTTCACGGCGCAGGTGTTGGGGGTGCCGGTGCTACCGACCGCTTAGCCGTCGGCTCACCAGTTGGCGGCGATGGCGCTGACAGCGATGGCCCGCTGCCAGGGGCGCACGCCGAGGGCGGTGAGACGCTCGTCGATCACCGTGGACGATGTGCTGGCGGGGG
>QMCE01000340.1_pt1 | contig 35485 bp, 32 predicted proteins | sample 1821851 | NCBI WGS metagenome assembly QMCE01 (sample SAMN09453174, study PRJNA476694) | Termite gut metagenome, whole genome shotgun sequencing project. | isolation source: worker | host: Odontotermes sp. | place: South Africa:Pretoria | collected 2016-01-28 | reverse complement strand
GTCAAGTATATGAAGGACGCCGCCACCTATTCCTACGGCCGCAAGGGCGACGCCGTAGTCAAGATGAACCACGACGCTATCGACAGGGGCGTCTCCGGCATTGTTGAGGTAAAATACCCCGAAAGCTGGAAGACCGCCGACGGCGCTGCGCAGACGGTCATCGCTACGGGCGAAGACAAGGGCCTGGTGGAGTATATCAACATGATTCTCACCCCCGTTAACGCGCAAAAGGGCGACAAGCTGCCAGTCTCGGCCTTTACCGGCCGCGAGGACGGCACGTTCCCGCTGGGTTCCTCCGCATACGAGAAGCGCGGCATAGCCGTGGACGTGCCCTGCTGGGTCAGTGAAAACTGTATCCAGTGCGGCTTCTGCTCCTATGTCTGCCCGCACGCGGTCATCCGCCCCGTAATCCTGACAGAAGCCGAAGTCGCAGCCGCCCCCGCCCAGACCAAGACGATGGACACGACCGGCCTGCCCGGCACCAAGTTCGCGCTCACGGTCTCGGCGCTGGATTGCACAGGCTGCGGCTCCTGCGTCAATGTCTGCCCCGGCAGAAAGGGCGAAAAAGCCCTCGTGCTGAAAGAACTGGACTCCCAGCTGCCCGAGCAGGAAGTCTTCGCCTATGGCTGCGGTATCGCCGACAAGCCTGAGGTCTTTGAGAAATTTAAAGAGACCACCGTCAAGGGCAGCCAGTTTAAGCAGCCCCTGCTTGAGTTCTCCGGCGCGTGCGCCGGCTGCGGAGAGACTCCTTACGCCAAGCTCGCCACCCAGCTATTCGGAGACAGAATGTATATCGCCAACGCCACGGGCTGCTCGTCTATATGGGGCGGTTCGGCTCCCTCTACTCCCTACGCCAAGAACAAAGATGGCAAGGGCCCGGCGTGGGCGAACTCACTGTTTGAGGACAACGCGGAATACGGCTTCGGCATGTTCCTAGGCCAGCGCCAGCGCCGCGAACGGCTTGCCGAAAACGTCAAGAAGCTCGTAGCTATTGACTGGGCCTGGGAGGGCGTGAGAACCGCCGGCCAGAAGTGGCTGGACACCATGGACGACGGCGCCGCCAATAAGGCCGCCACCGCCGAGTTTATCCTGGCCCTTGAAGAGAGCATCGCGCCTATCGACGGCTCTATCGCATACCTTGAGAGCGCCGGCCCCGAATACGCCGAGGCTCTTGCGGAGCTTAAGAAAGCGAAAGCAGCGGGCGAGACCAAGTGCAACTGCGAGGCCTGCACGCTCGCAAAGGAAATTCAGAAGGCCGAGGATATGCTTGTCAAAAAATCTGTCTGGATCCTTGGCGGCGACGGCTGGGCGTACGATATCGGCTTCGGCGGCCTCGACCACGTCATCGCCTCCGGCGAGGACGTGAACATTCTGGTCTTCGACACCGAGGTCTACTCAAACACAGGCGGCCAGAGCTCCAAAGCCACCCCCACCGGTGCGATCGCGCAGTTCGCCGCCGCCGGCAAGGAGGTCAAGAAAAAGGATCTCGCGGCTATCGCCATGAGCTACGGCTACGTTTACGTGGCGCAGATAGGCCAGGGCGCCGACATGAACCAGACCATCAAGGCCTTCAACGAGGCCGAAAGCTACAAGGGGCCCTCTATCATCATAGCGTACGCGCCCTGCATCAACCACGGTATCAAGGGCGGCATGGGCAAGAGCCAGACCGAGATTAAAAACGCCGTGGCGGCGGGCTACTGGCACCTGTTCCGCTTTGACCCGCGCCTCAAGCTCGAGGGCAAGAACCCATTCCAGCTCGACAGCAAGGCGCCCACAGGCGACTACAAAGCGTTCATCGAGAGCGAGGTCCGCTACTCCTCTCTCATCCGCTCGTTCCCCGAGCGCGCCGACGACCTCTTCGCCAAGGCCACCGCGACCGCCAAGGACAAGTACGAGCATCTGCTCAGGCTGTCCAAGCTGTACGAAGCGTAAGCTTAAGTTAATAAACAAAACAGGAGGCCGCACGGCCTCCTGTTTTGTTTATTAAAAAACTTAATATTTACCGCCCTTTTACCGAAGCGGCCGCCGCGACTCCGCTGAAAATCGCCATGTCTGTGGGCGGGATTACCTTGTTGATATGATACGCGCCGAAGAACCAGCGTGAGTAGCTGCATTTTTCGCGTATCTCGTCGAAAAATACGTCCAGAATGTTGAAGTCGTTGTTCGCGATCGACAAAAACCGCTTAAGCTTGAAGCCGGTCTGATGCGTAACTATGTAATCCACCTTATTGCCGTGGCGTTCAAGGTTCCGCCGCGCCTCGTCGATAACTTCAGGCGTCGGCAGCTCGTCGCGCCACCATCTTCCGTCGTCCGCCCGCAGGTCGGTGTCGTCGCTTTCGCCGCCGCCAAAGGCGAAAACCTTTTTGTCCTCAAGCGTAAATATCTGCCCGCGAATCAAATGCTTGAGTCTGCCCGAAATCTCATGCACGCGCCCGCCGTTCCACTCGGTCTCGGGATACTCGTTGATAAGCTCCAGATTGTCGTGCGTCCCTTCCACGAAAAGCACGTTAAATCTGCGTCTGCCAAGCCATTTCAGCAGACGCTTCTCACGAGCGGAGCCTTCCCATATAAATCCGAAGTCTCCGCACACGATTAAATAATCGTTCTTTTTAAGACGTCTCGCGGCCTTGGACCGCAGCCGCGAGATGTCTCCGTGCATGTCGCCCGTGATGTAGATCAAAAACAGCAACCCCAAATAGTAGTTAATTGTTAGAGAATAGCGAATAGTAAACGGCTGGCACGCATTCTCTATAAGAGCATTATAACACAATTTGGAATTTTATCAAGTACAACAAGTGCTTCGCGGTTCTGCTATTCTCCATTTTCAATTAAGTTAACCGTAAAGACGCTGCCCGCTTGCGTGCTCTTCACGTTGACGGCAGCGCCTATAGACTCGGCCGCGTGCTTGACGATAGAGAGCCCCAGCCCCGTACCTCCCGTCTTGCGGCTGCGCGCCTTGTCCACACGGTAAAAACGCTCGAATATGCGCTCCAGATGCTCAGGCGGAATTCCGATACCCGTATCCGCCACCGCGAAGCCCGAATTTGAAACATCTACCGTCACCCTGCCGCCGTCATGATTGTATTTAACGGCGTTGTCAAAGAGGTTGAGCGCAATCTCAAACAATGGCTCCCTTGGAACCTCGACCGTCGCCTCCCCTCGTATCTCCCAGGTCACGCGCTTTTGCTCCAGCGGCCCCGCCAAAAGCTGCGCCGCGTATTCAAACATCTCTTTTAGATTTACGCTTTCGCTTTTCAACTCTCGGCGACTTTCAAGCGTGGAGAGCCGCAGCAGGTCGTCCACCAGCGCGGAAAGCCTCTGTGTCTCCTCCAATATTTTGCCAGCGTATTCTCTGGCCACTTTCTCGTCGGTTATTATCCCCGAGGATAACAGCTCGGCAAATCCCGATACGGACGTCAGCGGCGTCTTTAGCTCGTGCGACGCGTTGGCCGCAAACTCGCTGCGGACAGTTTCAAGGCGGATAAGCTCTGTGACGTCGCTTATGATTACGGTGATTCCGCGCTCGCCGGCCGAACTGATAAAAAAGCGGCCTGTCCCGCGGCCTATGGGAAGGTCGGTAACGACGCGCTTTTCTCCAAGCATGACTCCCAGCAGCGCGTCGTGGAAAGCTTCCGTGCGGTAAAAATGCGTTATATTCCGCCGGTGGGCATTATCCGGCACACCCAGAAGGTCCTGTCCGCGTCTGTTGATAAGTAAAATTCGAAAGCCCGAATCCAACATGACAAAGCCGTCGTCCATAGCGGCGAGCAGGGCTTCGATGTCGGCGGTCTTCGCCGTGCTTTGCGCGGCCGCGGCCGAAAGCTCCGCCAGAAGCCGCCGGAAATACGCGGCCACGGGCTCGAGTTCCTCGTAGATAACGGCTATTTTGTGATATTCCTCCGGCCGGGCTTCCGGGTCTCGGCTTGCTTGTTCAATGGCCTCCAGCATTTCTCTGTGCGGCCGCATGAGCTTTTCGCTGAACCTTTCGGCAGCCGCCACGCAGAGCGCCAGTAAAAACGTCAGCACCACGCACATAAGCGGCAAAAAATCCGCGATATTGCCCGGTTCTCCGGCCGGACGCGCGGCTAACCAGAGCACGCAGACGCACGAGACTGTAACGGCGCAAACACATGCCGCCAGCATCAGAAAGGCGCGTATCTTTTTTTTCATTTGACCGTGGGCTCCTTCTTGAGCGTGTAGCCGTACCCGCGGGACGTGACTATGTATTTTGACTTTCCATCCTCGCCGCCGTCCCCCAGCTTTTGTCTCAGGCTGCGCACATGCGCGTCTACCGTGCGCGTTTCGCCTCCAAAATCGTACCCCCACACGTTTTCAAGCAGCGTGTCTCGCGAAAGCGCGACGCCCCGGTTGCGGTAAAGATACAAAAACAGCTCGTATTCCCGGTTGGTGAGGCCGATGGCCTCGCCGTCCCTTACGACCTGCCGCGCGGCGAAATCTATAACAAGGTCCATATACGCAGCGGTAGAAGATTCATCACGCGCTTTTCCGGCGCGCCTTAAAACGGTGTTGATGCGCGCCAGAAGCTCCAGCACGCCGAACGGCTTGACGATATAATCGTCGGCGCCCGCGTCCAGCCCCTGCACTTTATCGAGCTCGCCTGTGCGCGCGGTGATCATAATCACCGGTATATCGCGCCATTTTTCGCGGGCCTTAAGCTTTTTTAATATAGCGACGCCGCTCTCCTCCGGCAGCATGACGTCAAGCAGGATAATATCCGGAAGCTCCGCGTCCAGTTCCGAAAACAAGCCGGCCCCGTCCTCAAATACCCGCGCAGAATAACCGCCTGACGACAATGTCGCCATGAGCAGCTCGCGTATGTTTTCCTCGTCGTCTACCGCATAACAAAGCTTGGGCATCATGCTAACCTCCGGTAAAAATCATAGTTAAGCTTCAGTTCTACATTTTAGCAATTTGTAATAAAAGAATGCTACGGGAATGTAAAGCTTGTTCGTCGGTTTTGTAAAAAGCGTGTAAAATCAGCTTTTGGAGTGCTTTTCCTTAAGCCTGCCGTGAAAGAACAGCCCCGCCGCGCCGAACAGCGTCATGACGCAGAACATAAACAGCGCTCGGCCCCAGTCTCCGCTGGTGATGCTTTCTCCCGCAACGAGCGAGGTCGCCATCGCGGGAGCGCGCGCCACAGTTGAAATAAGCAAAAAGCGCGCAAGCGGAATTTTAGTGAGCGCAAAAATATACGTGAGCGCGTCTTTTGGCGCGCCCGGAATTAAAAACATAATGAACACAAGCCGTTCCAGGCGTTTTTCGTCCTCAAGGAATTTATATGCCTTTAGCTCTCGCTCTCCCACAAGTTTTTTAACGGCCCCCCTGCCGTAAAGGGAGACGAGCCAAAACACCGTGCCTGTGGCGAGGCACGAACCAAAAAGGCACAGCGCAAGCCCGCCCCACGCGCCCAGGATCACACCCGCCGCGATCTGAACGGCGCCGCCGGGAATAAACGCGATTATTATTTGAAAATACTGCAGAGCCAGCAGCGCAATTAAGCCGGCCGCGCCCAACGAGTCCACCCGCTGCCGGAACTCCGCCAGCTTTACGGGGTCGCGCAGATCAAGCGCCCATGACCCGGCCCAGACAGCTATTCCCGTGAATACCGCCGCCCCCAGGATTATCCCCAATATTCTAAGTGCAATTTTGCGCTTCCCCATGGTTAGTCCTTTATTTTTCCCCCGCGGTTTGATATAATCATAATATCAGCGGGAAAGGTGGTAAGTGAATGGACTGGGAAATTTTTCGCGCGGGCGTACGGCCCGGCTCGCCGACCACATCTGACGAAATAAAGCTGCTGCTGTGTTATATTCTCTCCGAAACCGGCGAGGATATGAGCTTCGCGCAGCTTAACGACATACTGACCGAGCACGAGCTCGTCAATTATTTCGAGCTAGTCGCGGCGGCGGATTCGCTGCTTGCCACAGGGCATATCCGTGCGGAGGAAAAGACCGGGCGGGCCGGCGAAAGCTACGGCATCACCGAGTTGGGACGCTCCACCACCAGGACAATAGACACCATGCTGCCGATCGCGCTGCGGCACAAGGCGGAGCACGCGGCAAAAAGGCTGCTAAAGCGGGAAAAGCGTGAGCGTGAGGTCGAAGCTGTCGTTACTCCGCTTAAAAAAGGCTACGAGGTGAGTCTCGGGTTTCCGCGCGGGGAAAGAATGCTCGGCTTAAAGATCTTCTGACTGGCGACGCCGAGGTTTTGGGCAAGGTATTCCCCAGCGGGGAGGAAGAACTCTTCTAACCAGCATGAAGCGGGACGTAATGTGCGTTGGTAGGGACGGTCGCCCGGACGTCCCGCATATATCAAGTGTACTTTGTTTTCGGGGCGTCTAGGAAGCCGCCCCCTCCACGGGAGGGGAATTGCTGCGGTATAAACTCCCATTCCCCTCTTTGGAGGGGTACGCCCGCAGGCGGGGGGTGGTTTGCATCACGCTTGGCTCGCTTTTCTGGCTATTAAACGCCGCCAAATCAGTATAACATATCCAAACCCGCTGAGAATCAGCGTCAGCAATATCAGCGACTCCCACAGCGGCCAGCCGGGCGGCGCAGTAAGCCCTAAGACAATTTGAATAAGCAGCAGCCCTATGCAGAACGCGAGCCGCAGGGGCTGCGTTTTTATTTTTATATAGCGGCGGCTGTCTACAATGCGTATCAAAAATACTATAAAATAGCTCGAAAAGGTGGCTATCGCGGCTCCCTGCGGCCCGCCCCAAGAACCGCTCATCGGAATTAGAAACCAGTTTAGCGCTATATTCACGGCGGCGCCTACAAAGGTAGTGAACATCACCATGCCGTTTTTGTGCACCGCGTTGTATATAGTGCCGAGAAAGGTCACAAGTGTGGAAAAAGCCACCGCTAAAACCAGAAACGGAACATACTGCCAGGCGGAGGCATATTCGGGCTTTGGGGCCAGTACAGCCATCACAGGCTTGCAGATGAGGATAAGCCCCGAGGCCGCGATAAACACAAACGTGTAGTAGCAGCGGAATATGTTTGAAAAAAATTTCTCACCCTCCGGCCCCTTGTATTCGGTGAAGGCCGAAATCTGCCAGGCCTGCGTAAATATCATCGAAACCAGCGTTATAAGGTTCGGCAGCTTGTAAGAGACCCCGTAGACGCCGTTTGCGTCTTCGCCGCACATAAACGTGACAAAAAAACGGTCGGAAAGGTTCGTCACCCACCAGAACACCGCCGTGGGCACCAGCGGCACGGAGTATTTTAGCATGGCCTTTACTGTCTGCATGTCCAGTCCGCGCACCTTGACAAACCGCCACAGCTTGAGCGTCACGAACAGCAGCAGCGCCGAAAGCGCGTCGGCTATTACGATCGAAAGCACGTAGCCCTCCGCGCCCATCTTGAAACGGAGCAACAGCACTATATTGGAAATAACCGTTGCGAGGGTGTTGAATATGCCGCCTATGGCGAAGAGCCTCACAAACCCGCTTGAACGCACGAACTGTGAGATCACCGTGTGGGTGGCCGAGGCAAGTATGTACAGATACACGAGCCATGCGTGCCCGCCGATTGCGGGGATAAGCTTTATAAGAGGGTAGCAGCACAGCGCCACGCAGTACCCCGCCAGCACGGTCAGTATCCCTGTGGTCAAAACGTCCCGGCGGCGGAAAGCAGTGTCCAGCCCGAAGCGGATAACCGCCTCGCCCATGCTGAGGTACATAAGGGGCAAAATAAGATTGCAGGCCGTGGTGATAAGCTCCTGCAAGCCATAGGCGTCCGGCGGCAGCACGCCTGTGTAAAAAGGCAGCAGCAAAAAAGGCAGCAGCTTTGAACCAAAGGTTGCCGCCGCGAATATTGCGGTGTTTGAAATTAAGTTAGTGTATTTGTTCACCTGTAAAAAATCCTCGATACAATAATTGCCTGAGTTCCGGGCATTGCGAATCGATTGTTATGACAGGCTTGCCGCGTGTCAAATGCGCCGCCTGGGCTTGTAGTTACCCATACGGGCGCGGCGACGGTTGCGCGCGAGCATGAGGATGATATACGCAAAAACGGCGAGTACGATAAATATAACCGCAAACTTGAACCAGAACGTGGCGACAATCCCCTTTACCTGCTCAAGCACGATAAGCGCGGGAGAAGCCTCGACCGACTCGGCAGCCAAAAGCCCTACGCGGCCAATCTCTTCACCTGAAAGTATCAGCCTCGCTTCGCCAATCTCGTCGCCTTTTCTCACAGGCGCGTCTATAGATTCCGGTATTTCGGGGATTATCGTCACGCTGGAGGAGTCCACCGTATGGTGCATGAGCGCCGTGAACCGCTCGTTGGTCATCAGCTTAATAAAATCCTTGTCCATAGCCAGCCGCAGCGGTATCTCCGCTACGATCTTTCCGTTTTCCACCAATGTCTTTACGCGGAAGCTGGAGAACACCCAGTCGTAGAGCGTCTTGGTGTCCTCAAATGCCATGTTGGTCTGCATGACGTTGCCGTCGGCGTCGGTGTCCTCGCTGCCCATGACAACCAGCAGATACGTAAAGCCGTCCCGCGTGGCGGTAGAGACAAAGCACCGCCCCGCCTCGGGGGTCCATCCGGTCTTGATCCCGGTAAGGCTGGGATAGTAGTAGCTGCTTTCGGCGAGGCCCATCTCGTTGGTGCTCTCCCAGTGCAGGTTGTCGTTTTTGTTTGTGGGCCCGGTGTCGTAGGAATACTCTTTTACGATTTCAATAAATCCGTCCAGCGAAATTGCGTGCCGCGAGATAATCGCCATATCCTCTGCGGTGGTGACGTGGTTTTCATTAAAAAGGCCGTTGGCGTTTACAAAGTGCGTATTTGCCGCGCCAAGCTCTCTGGCCCTGTTGTTCATGAGCTCGGCAAAACCCTCCTGCGAGCCGCCGATGTGGTCGGCGATTATCATGGCGGCCTCGTTGGCGCTGGGCAGCATAATCGCGTGCAAAAGGTCCCTCAGGCTTAATATCTCCCCGGCCATCAGCCCCGCAAGCGAGATCCTGCCGTTTTCAAGCTGGTAGGTGTAAAGATAATCCTGCACATACTGGGGATATGTTATCTCTGTTGAATCCAGATCCTGCCCGCTTTCCAGCGCGAGGATGCAGGTCATTATCTTTGTCAGCGACGCCGGGTACATTGGCGCTGCCGAGTTTAATTCCGCGACCGCCTCGCCTGTGTCCACGTTGTAGAGGTAATACGCCCTGGCGGTGACAGGCTTGTCAGGCATGAAGCTCTGCGCGGCGGATACGGGCAGTACGCCCAGGAGCATTATGGCAAGGAGGAGCCACGCGCAAATATTTTGTTTTTTCATATGGACATTCTCCTCCGTTTCGACTATGATAGGAATATCTTGTTTTTATAGTATATCAGAAACGCGTTGATATTTAAAGCCGCGTTTGCAATAAAAAATTACGGGAGGAAACCAAAATGGCAGACACAAACTACAGGTTCGACACTCTGGCGGTCCACGGGGGGTACGAACCCGAGTCCGCGTTCGGCTGCGTGGCGCCGCCGATTTACCAGACCAATGCGTACATGTTCGCGTCCGCACAGGAGGCTATGGATATTTTCAGCCTTAAAACACCCGGCAACATCTACTCGAGGATAACCAACCCCACGGTCGGCTTTCTGGAGGACCGTGTTAATTTGTTGGACGGCGGCGTTGGCGCGCTGGGCTTTTCATCCGGGCACGGGGCTATGATGAGCACGATTTTAAACCTCGCGAAGTCGGGCGACGAAATAGTCTCCTCAATTTGTATTTACGGCGGCGCGGTAAACCTGTTGGGCGTCACCATGCGGGACATGGGCATTAAGACCGTTTTTGTTGACCCCGACGACTTTGACGCGTGGGAAAACGCCATTACTCCCAAGACGCGCGCGCTGTTCTTCGAGGTAGTGGGCAACCCCAATGCTAACATCGCGGACATAGAAAAAATAGTCGAAATCGGTCACCGCCACGGCGTGCCGGTCATTGCGGACTCCACGTTCACGACTCCGTATCTCTGCCGCCCGTTTGAGTACGGGGTGGATATAGTCATCCATTCGGCCACTAAATATCTTGGCGGGCAGGGCAACTCAATGGCGGGAGTCGTAGTGGACAGCGGCAAATTCAAGTGGCTCGGCAACGGGCGTTTTCCCCGCTATAACGAACCCGACGAGAGCTACCACGGAATTGTCTTTGGCAAGGACTGCGGCGACGCTGGCTTTATCTCACGTCTGCGCGCGCTTGTCCTGCGCGACGTGGGCGCGTGCCTTTCGCCCTTTAACGCGTACCTCACCCTTACGGGACTCGAAACCTTGAGCCTGCGCATGCGCCGCCACTGCGACAACGCGCAAAAAGTGGCCGAATACTTATGCCAAAACCCCAACGTCACATTTGTGAACTTCCCCGGTCTTTGCGGCGACAAATACCACGCGCTCATGCAAAAATACCTGCCGCGCGGCTGTGGCGGCGTGTTTACGTTCGGCCTTAAGGGCGGGCGCGACGCAGGGATGAAATTCATAGACAGCCTCAAGCTCTTCGGTAACGTGGCGAACGTGGGCGACACGCGCAGCCTGGCGATACACACCGCCACTACCACGCACTCGCAGCTTAACGACGAACAACTCGCGGCGGCGGGAGTCTCGCCCGACACCGTGCGGCTTTCGCTCGGGATCGAAGACCCGCAGGATTTAATTGCAGATTTGGAGCAGGCCATAAAAGCTGCACAATAATTTTTAACATTATTGACGCCATGATGCAACAATCTACAAAATTCTTCCTGCCATATTGACAAACACGGGCACGACCTGTTAAAATCGTCAGCAATAGCTGAACGGAGGCCCATTATGAGCCGGATAAACAAAAACATGAACAGCTTTATAATTACCGGCGGGACATTTATTGTCTCGCTGGTATTTGTGCTTTTTATATTTTTGCAAAATTCCGGTTGCGTTACGGGACTGTAGTTCGGCCAAAACGGCGCGAACAAAAGCGCCCCTGCCGCAGCGGAATTTGCGGCAGGGGCGCTTATAATTTTGCGCTAAAAGCTTGGAGGAATAAAAAAATGCAAACAAACAACACTCAAAAAGAATGGTCAAACCCCACCCCGGCGGGACTTGTGGCGCTGGCCGTGGCCTGCGGGTGCTTCTTCGCCCTGCTCACGGGCCGCGTGGAGGCTTCCGCGATGCCGCTTATCGGCTGCTGGCTGCTCGGCGGGTTCGTCGTTCAAATCGTCGTCGGGCTGCTTGACTTAAAGGGCGGCAACGCCACGGGCGGAAACACGTTTTTGTTCTTCAGCGCGTTCTTCATGCTGGTGGGCGGTCTTGAGATGTTCAACAAATACAGCGCAATCGCGGCGGGTACGCCTTTGGACGCGCGAATCGACGGTTACGCCTGGGCGGTGCTCACCGCGGTCGTGTACCTGTGGACCCCAGCGTTCTTCACAAAATTCACTTTGCTTTCGGTCGTCGTGGTTTTCCTTGATATCGCCCTGCCGTTCATCACACTGACCGATCTCGGCGTAATTTCCAAGAGCTACTCCCATGTGGCGGGCTGGTCGCTGCTTTGCGCGGGCATAGTCGCCGTGTACCTCTGCTCCGCCACAATTGTCAACGGGGCTTACGGTCGCGTAATTTACCCGATGCCGGGCGCACCGCGCGTCCCGGCGGCGCGAGGTAACGCGGCGACGGTAAAATAGGACAAACTGCACACGGGAGGGGATGGAACCCCTCTCCTACAACATAACCATAGGGTTCTGTAGGGGCGGGCTTCCATGCCCGCCCGAGTATATAACGAAACTTGCGGGACGTCCGGGAGGCCGTCCCCTACAATGACCCCACAGATTTAGCGCAATCCTTGTTCCCGCAGCCCGCACAGCCGTCCCGGCAGTTGGGGCTGGTCAGGTTTTCGTGCGCGCGCTTGTTCTCGCGGACTAAAAACTCCCGCGTAACACCGTAGTCCAAATGGCTCCACGGCATGATTTCGTCATAGCTCCGGCGGCGGTTGGCGTAAAAAGCAGGGTCGGCCCCGTGCTCCGCAAACGCCTCAAGCCAGCGGTCAAGCATAAAGTGCTCCTCCCATCCGTCGAGCACGGCGCCCCGCCGCCAGGCTGATTCTATCACCGGGCCGAGCCTGCGGTCCCCTCTCGCGAGCACGGCCTCAATAAAGCTCACCGGGCTCTCGTGATATCTGAAGTTTATCTTCCTGGACGTAAGGCAGCTTTTGAGGCGCTTCTGCTTTTGCAAAAACACCTCAAGCGCGTCCTGCGGCTCAAATTCAAACGGGGTGAAAGGCTTTGGCACAAAGCACGCGGCGCTGATATTCACGCTCACGGCCTTGCCTTTGGGCCTTTCGGGCATGCGGTAGTACATGTCAACGATCCTCTGGCACAGCGAAGCTATCGCCTCCACATCCTCTTCGGTCTCGGTCGGCAGACCCAGCATGAAATAGAGCTTCACGTTCGTGTAGCCCCCGGCAAAGGCCGTTTCGCACGCGCGCAGGATCTCGTCTTCGGTTATATTTTTGTTTATCGCGTCCCGAAGCCTTTGAGTTCCGGCCTCGGGAGCAAACGTAAGGCCGGATTTTCTAACCTTGGCTATCTGCTCCAAAAGCTCCGGCGGAAAATTATCCGCCCGCAAGGAGGGCAGCGAAAGATTCGTTCCCGTCTCCCGCGTCCACGCCAAAAGCCGGGGCAAAAGCTCCCCCAGACCCGAATAGTCGCTGGTGGAAAGCGACGTCAGCGAAATTTCATCGTAGCCGGTACCCGCGCACAGGTCTTTCGCGTTTTTGTCCAGGGTCTCAGGGCTTTTTTCCCGGAACGGCCTGTAGATGAAGCCCGCCTGACAAAACCGGCAGCCGCGCAGACAGCCGCGCAAAACCTCCAGCATAGAGCGGTCGTGTACGATCTCGATATACGGCACCACGAAATCTCCGGGGAAATACATACTGTCAAGGTCCTTGACTATGCGCTTTTTCACAACGTCCGGTGCGCCGTTCCCGGCAGTTATGCTTTTGACCGTGCCGTCCGGGTTGTAGCTGACGTCGTAGAGGCTTGGCGCGTACACGCCGGGGATTTTAGCGGCTTCAATCAAAAGCTCGCGCTTGGAGAAGCCTTTCTCTTTCGCCCGCTCTGTTAAATCAATAAGCTCGGGCGTGACCTCCTCGCCCTCGCCAAGTACAAACAGGTCGAAGAAATCCGCCAGCGGCTCGGTGTTGCAGACACAAGGACCGCCCGCTATCACAAGCGGGAACGGGCTTGTCCGCTCGGACGCGTGGACAGGCAGCCCGGCCAGATTAAGCATATTAAGCACGGTGGGGTAGCACATCTCGTATTGCAGCGAAAAGCCCAGGATGTCAAACCCGCTGACGGGCTCCATGCTCTCAAGCCCGTAAAGCGGAATACCGTTTTGACGCATTAAGGTCTCGAAGTCCGGCGCGGGGGCGTACACGCGCTCGCACCAGCACGACCCGCGCGCGTTTAAAAGGCCATAGAGTATCTTTGAGCCCAAATGGCTCATGCCTATTTCGTAAAGATCCGGGAAGCACAGCGCAAACCGGGTCTTTACGTCGTCACGGTCTTTCACGACGCTGTTTAACTCCCCGCCCGTGTATCGCGCGGGCTTCTGTACTTTTTCCAGCAAAGGCTCTATATTTACGGTATTCGTTTTGGCATTCATCAATATATTTCCACCTTAAATAGTTCTACACAGTGTAAGTTTTCTCGTACTACTATTTTCTATTCTCTATTTTCTAACAACTACCAGCTTACTAGTCTTTATGCATAATGTCAATCAGCAAATAAATGCAGACCAAAAGCAGCGTGAAATTGCGCCCGGGACGCAGCAGAAGAAATATCGCGGTGGCAAAAAGCGGCGCCAGCGCCAGAAGCGAAAATATCTTCGAAACCGTATATGCGAGGCCGGGCTTAAAAAAATACCCACAGAGAATTTTCGCGGCCTCCCCGCCGTCTAGGTTGCCTACAGGCAGCAGATTAAAGGCGGCAACGGCAATGTTTGCGGAAATCATCAGCATCGAGCGCATCGATTGGAACGTGAATGCGTACAGCAATCCCGCCGTGATGAGATTCGCGGCGGCGCCCGCAAGGCAAACGGCGGTTTCGGATGCGGCCCCGCGAAAGACGCTTTTGTCTTTTTCAAGCTCGATCCCAAATGCCGTAAGCCTGACAGCGCGTATTTTTACTCTGAGCAGCGCCATGGCGACTATATGTCCCAGCTCGTGCACGACCACGGGCAGCGCGGCGTATGGGATCAAGGATGCGGGGCAAAACGAGAAAAACGCCGCCGCCACCGCGAAAAACCAGAAGCTGAGTTCTACTCTGGCGCCAAACAGTTTAAAACGTATCATTCAACCGGTCTTATGTATTCTTTTAGCACGACGCCGGGGTCGACATGTTCGCCGTCTACGATTACCGAAAAATGCAGATGCGGCCCTGTGGTAAGGCCGGTCGCCCCCACAAGCGCGATTGTGTCCCCTTGCCACACGGCGTCGCCGACCTCGGCCAGTATCTTGCTGCAATGCGCGTAATATGTGGAGATATGCATGGCGTGCTTGAGTATTATATAGTTACCGTAGGTTTTGTCGAAGCCAATCTCAAATACCTCCCCCGGCATGGCTGCGACTATCGGCGTACCCTCGTCCGCCGCGATATCTATCGCGTCGTGAAAACTCCAGTTGCCTGAAATGGGGTGCTCGCGGTATTCAAAACCTGAGGTGACAAGCCCCGGGACGGGAGGAGTCACTTTTATCCCCATATACGACGGAAAAAAGGTCACGTCCGGCGAAAAACCGGCGGGCGGCGGGTTTTGCCCGCCGCCCGCGCTGTCCGTGGCGCCGTCCATCAGGTAGTTGTAGGTTTCTCCGGGCGGCTGGTCCTCAATCATATCCGGCGGTTCGTCCTCTGCGTCCGGCCCCGGCATTTGCGGCTGCGGTCCGGGACTGTGCACGGGCGGCTCCTCACCGAACAAAAAAGCTTTCGCTCCCCGGTACCACCCGCCGAACGTCTCGCCAACGCTCCCGGCGAGCCCTCTGAGCTCGACGAAATGGCTCCCCTCCGCCAGCAGGCCCGTGTATTCGCGCTTAAACTCCACAAAACGCTCGCGGTTAAGCTGCCTGAAACTGAAGGCGCACAGCAGCGCGATCAGGCAGACGGCCATCTGTGCGGCAATTGCCCTCTCCACAACGTCCTGCCGTGGACTCTGGCTCTTTCGCGACCTCATCCTGTACGGCCTCGTCCTGCTCTTGCGTTCCGCCATTTTCCGCCTCCTAACAAAAGATGTCCTTTTTTATATTTATTGACTTTTTGCCGTTTATATGCGAAAATATTCTACGTCAGACAATATATGAAACATTGCATAACGGAGTACGATATGCCAAGACGCAGAAAAAGGCCGCTCAAGGCAAAATACATATTGCGCAGATTCCTGCTCACGGCGCTGCTTCTTGCGCTGGTTGGCGGAGGGCTGTGGTTCGCGTACACTAAGCTGCCATTCAGGCTGGCGCTGCTGCCCGCAAGCTCGGAGCCGCCGTCTTCAAGCGAGCCGCCCGAACCCGCGTCTGAACCGGAATCTACGCCGGTATCAGTCTCCGCCCCGCAGCCGGAACCGCGCACGACTTTCGCGTCGCCCGAGGACTGGGAGCTGATCCTCACGAACACGGAGCTGCCGCTGCCGTCGGGCTACGCGCCGCCCGAGCTCGAGGTGTTTGTCGAGCCATACAATGTTGACAGCCGCATTACCGCCGCCGCGCTTGAGATGTTCGCAAACGCCAAGGAGGACGGCATAAGCCTTGTGCTGGTGTCTGCATACCGCAGCGAACAGCGGCAGCGCGAAATATTCGAAAGCAAGAAGCAGGAGTACCTGGCCGCCGGAAAAAGCGAGGAGGAAGCCGTCGCCGCCACCGCAGAATACCACGCGAAACCGGGCTGCAGCGAGCATCAGACAGGGCTGGCTCTGGATATAATGACCGCCGACTACACCGACATGGTCGCGGGCTACGCCGAGACTCCCGCCGCCAAATGGCTGGTGGAAAACGCTGAGGAGTTCGGGTTTATTCTGCGGTATCCCGAGGGCAAGACCGAAATCACGGGGATCGCTTTCGAGCCCTGGCACTACCGCTATGTTGGCGAGGGCAACGCCCGCATAATGAACGAGCGGGGCTTTTGCCTTGAGGAATATATCGATTATCTGGTCGGGGTAAACGGCGGCGAGGCGGAGCCGGTAGGCACTTCAGAGCCTGAAGATGAATACGAACCTACAGCAGAGACTGAATAAATGAATAATAATATACATCAAAAGGAGCACAGCCATGCAGGAGGTCTATGAGATTACAATCGCGGGCGTAAAGCGGGCGCTTCCCCTTTGTCCGGTAAACGACAGGCTTGACATAGCGGCGTTTGTGATGTTCTCCGACGTGGAGCTTACTATAGCCTGCGCCACAGAGCTTATTAAGCGCGCGCCGGAGCACGACTGCCTTATCACCGCTGAGTCCAAGGGCATTCCGCTGGCCTACGAGATGTCGCGGCAGTCGGGCAAGAAATATATCCTCGCGCGAAAAAGTCACAAGCTCTACATGAAAAAGGCCGTGAGGGTGGATGTGAAGTCCATAACCACCGACAAGCTGCAGGAGTTGTATCTTGATATCGACGACATGGAGTACTTAAATGGCAGGCGCGTGCTGCTGGTAGACGACGTAGTGAGCACGGGCGAGTCTATGACGGCATTGGAACGGCTGGTTTCCGAGGCGGGCGGCACAATAGCCGGCCGCGCGGCGGTGCTTGCCGAAGGCGACGCAAAGGACCGGAAAGATCTCTTATATCTGGAGCCGTTGCCGCTGTTCTTTAAATAGGCCGTGAAAAGGCCGTTTCTGGTCATTGGAACCGGTTTCTTTACGGCGATGTGGCTGGGCTTCATGTCCCCCGACGGCGCGGCTTTCCCTCTTGCGGCCGCCGCGGCTGTGACGGCCCTGCTGTGTTTTGCGGCGCGCTTCAGGCTTACCCGCGCAAGTGTGGCCCTGTACATTGCGGCCGCGTGGTTTTTGGCGGCGTCGCTGGGCTTTGCTGCGTACACTCTGCATTTTATAAACAATATCCTACCGTTGCGGCAGCTTGCGGGCCAAGATGTTATTGTCGAAGGCTTCGTCACCGCCGTGGACCGCGGCGGCTCTGCGCGTTACACTTTAAATGCGACTTTTCCGGAATACCCCGCGCTAAAACGCGGGGTGTCCGTCGTTTTGCGGGGCGCGGGGGAATACGAGGGCAAGGCGGGCGACGTTATAAGCTTCACGACAGAGCTCGCGGAAGCGCCGTCAACTCTGTGGTACAGGTCGCGCGGGATCATCCTCACCGCTTACGGAGCCAAGGATATTGCGTTCCCCTCTTCCGGCGGGTACCGGTTTGACCGCGCGGCGGTAAGCCTGCGGGAATATCTTAGCCGCAACATCTACGCAAAGCTGCCCGAGCGCACCGCCGGCCTTGTCTCTGCGATGTCGCTTGGGCTTGACGGTGAAATACCGGCTGAGATATACACGGCGACTTCAAAGGCGGGCGTAGCTCATTTGCTTGCGGTCTCGGGCCTGCATATTTCTATAATGGCGGGCTTTGTCGCTTCTGTGCTTGGTCGCCTGCGGGTGGGGGAAAAGCTTTCCGCCGTTATAACTATGCTGCTGTGTTTTTTATTCTGTGTCTCCGCCGGCTTTTCCGCGTCTGTTTCACGGGCTTTGATTATGACCTGCCTGACGCTTGCGGGCAGGCTGATCTCCCGAAGAAGCGACTCGCTCAATTCGCTTGGGCTCGCGCTGCTGAGTCTCTCGGCCCTCAGGCCGGAGTGGGTGCTGGGCTGGGGGATGTGGCTTTCCTTTGGCGCGACGGCGGGAATCATCCTCTATGCGGACAAGCTCACGAAAGCCGCGTTAGGCCGACTTCAAACAGGACGCAAGGCGCTCGACTCCGCCGCGAAATATGTCTCGGCGGGAATTGGCGTCAGCGTTGCTGCGCACGCTTTTACATTGCCGGTAATGTTTTTGATGAGCGGATGGGTCTCTCTTGTGACGCCTTTAACTAACGTGCTCGTGGCCCCGTTCGTGCCTGCCGCTATACTTGGCGGTATCATTTGCGCCGCCTTTCCGGGTATGGGTCTTGCTCCGGTGGCCGCGGTGACAGACTTTTGCGCGGCAATGATCATTGAGATATCCAAGATATTTTCCGGCCTGCCATTCGCAATCTTCGCAATTGACGAAGGCTGGCTCCTGCTGTGGTTCCTGGCTGTGGCGGCGCTTATTGCGGCTGCCATACGCCGGGGGCGCGGCTTTGTCAAATATGCCGCAATGTTGGCGGCTATAAGCTTTTCCGCCGGCAGCCTTATTCACGTAGCCGCTTTTCGCGAAGCCACGGAGCTAGTGTCCCTGCAGGACAGGGGCGCGGCGGTGCTGCTGCGCGGGTCCGAGGCCGTAGTTCTAGGCACGCCAGACAATTACGAGGCCTCTAACCTTATAAGATACCTTGATTTTCGCGGAGTGGAGACGGTGCGCGCGGTAATTGCCACAGACTGCGGCGACAATGTGGGCGCGGGCGTTCCCAGGCTGGCGGGGGAGTTTGACCTCAATTGCATTTTGGCCCCGGACGACGAATACATTATTGGCGCGCTGGGCCTCGCGTCGCCGGAAAGCAAGGTCTACGGCGCCGCCGGAGCGCGGTTGGAGGCGCTGGGTAGCAGCGTGATATCGGCAAGCCCCGACAGCGGAGACATTTACGTGCAGTCGGGCGGTTCGCGTATTATAAAGCGAAACGCAAAGGCGGAGGAAGGGCATGAACGTCCTGAATCAGACGGCATAATAGAGATCTACGACGACGGCGTTATCCTTTTGCCGCGCGGCTTACTGGCAGAACTCACGCCGCTGGGGACCCAGCTTTTCGGGGAACGCAGGTTCTTGCTTAGTGTCTAGAATACGTTCCGTGTACAAAGGACTGTTTTTCAGGCAATACACGGCGCGTCATATGTGCAGCTTTAAGCTGCCTCACCTTATTGGCGGTTTTTGCATAAACTGTCTTTGTTAGGGCTTGAAAGGGTGAGAATCATGACGAAATATTACCTGGAAGGCGGAAATCGCTTAAACGGGGAACTCTCTGTACACGGCTCAAAAAATGCCGTTCTGCCAATACTTGCCGGCGCGCTGCTCACAGAGGAATGCCGCATAGGCAACTGCCCGCGACTTTCGGATGTGACCGCGGCCTGCAATATACTTACCAATCTCGGCTGCAAGACCACGCGGGAGGGCGACAGTATAAGCATCGATTCCAGAGGAATCTCCAACTGTGAGATACCCGACGGGCTCATGCAGGAGATGCGGTCGTCAATAGTGTTCCTCGGCGCTATAGTCGCCCGCTGCGGCCACGCGCGAATATCTATGCCTGGCGGCTGCGAAATAGGCGACAGGCCTATTGACATGCACATAGCGGCGCTGCAAAAGCTGGGCGTCGCCATAACCTCCGAGCACGGCTATCTTGAATGCTCGGTCAGGAAAAAGCTTAAGGGCGCTACGATCTCACTGCCTTTTCCAAGTGTGGGGGCGACCGAAAATATCATGCTGGCGGCCGTGACGGCTACGGGCGACACTACAATCCACAACGCCGCCAGAGAACCCGAGATCGACGATCTGGCCGGATTTTTAAACGCGGCGGGGGCAAATATAAAAGCGGGCGACAACGGCGCTATCCATATCCGCGGCGTACCAAAGCTGCACGGAGCGGACTACAGGATAATCCCCGACAGAATCGTCGCCGCCACTTATCTTTGCTGCGCGGCGATAACCGGAGGAAAAATAACGCTTACAGAGGTCGAAGCCGACCATCTGCGCTCGGTCATCCCCTTTCTGGAGGAGACCGGCTGTACAATTGCCATAAACCGTGGTACTATTACATTGGAAGCTCCGCCCCGGCTAAGATCCTGCGGGATGATACGCACAATGCCATACCCTGGGTTTCCCACCGATGCGCAGGCCCCGTTTATGGCGCTCGCCTGTCTTGCCGAAGGTACTACCGTGTTTGTGGAAAATATATTTTCCAGCCGGTATAAACACGCGGCGGAACTTGCCAGAATGGGCGCGCGTATCAAAATAGAGGGGCGCGTGGCGGTGGTTGAGGGCGTGGAAAGGCTGCACGGCGCAACTCTGCGCTGCTGTGATCTGCGCGGCGGTGCGGCGCTGGTCGCGGCGGCATTGGCTGCCGAAGGCAAGAGCGAGATTTCGCATATCTCGCATATAGAGCGGGGGTATCAGGATTTCGACAGGAATCTTGCCGCCGTGGGGGCTAATATAATAAATACATAGTGCTGTTCTTAGTTTTAAACAAAGAATAGCACAGCGGGTCTGGAGGATTAAAGTGCGGGACGTGGAAATCAGACAAACAAGGCCGGCGCATCGCAACAAGCGCCGACGACGCGGCGGCAACAGGACGCTGCACTATGTCCTGTTCACTGTTGTTCTTTTGTCTGTGGCCGTTATACTTTCGCTCACGGTACTGTTCGAGATAACCTTAGTGAGCGTCTCGGGAGTGGACAAGTATCCGGCGGAGGACCTTGTGCGTGACAGCGGCGTCGTAACGGGCGAAAACCTTTTCAGGGTCGACCACAGGGCGGTCAGTGAAAATCTGCTTGAGAAATATCCCTATATAGACACAGTCACGGTCCGGCTCAGACCGCCGCATGAGATAATGCTGGAGCTCACCGAATGCACGGCCGCGGGAGCGCTAAAAGAAGGCGGAGACTATATTATGATCACCGCCGACGGCAAAGTGCTGGAGCGCGGGCTGCTGTACATACCGGAAAATATCCCGCTTATCCTGGGACTCAACACTAACGGCGCGCAGCCCGGAAAGATTCTGGGCATGAGCGAGGACGGCAAGACCCAAGATCAAAATATCGCCGACGCGCTGAGGATGTTGGAGTATCTTTTTGCCGCCGTGGAGGAGACCGGCTTTGGTATGCCGACAAACGTCGACCTCACAGACGTCTACAACATGAAGATTATCCACGAGAACCGACTTTTGTTAAATCTTGGCACCGAGTCGGAGCTTGTGGCAAAGCTCCATTTTCTGAAAAATATGATAGATGAGCAACTTTCTAAAGACGCGCAGGGGCTTATTAACGCGGAGGATATCGGCGCCCGGGTCATCTATGAAAGCATGCCTGTAGAAGAAGCGCGGCGGCGCGCCTGACTCATATCTTTAATGACAGGGTTTTGAATTTTTACTATTTGTGCTTGTATTCTCTGTGAAATTCTGATAAAATACTGAGGATAGAGTAAAATAGCTGAATGATAAAATAGTCCGGGAGGATAAAAAATGCCAATTAATTTTGGGATCGACAACGATATGGAGAGAGTGGTCTCCATTAAGGTAATCGGCGTTGGCGGCGGCGGCGGTAACGCCGTTAACCGCATGATTGACGCCTCCCTTGAAAGCGTGGACTTTATCTCGATAAACACTGACCAGCAGGCCCTTAATTACTCAAAGGCTTCTTACAAGCTGCATATCGGAGAAAAACTCACCAAGGGCAAGGGCGCGGGCGGCGTGCCCGAAAAGGGCCAAAAGGCCGCCGAGGAAAACCGCGAGGAAATCGCCTCGGCCATTCGCGACGCCGACATGGTGTTTATCACGGCCGGCATGGGCGGCGGTACGGGCACCGGAGCGGCGCCTATAGTCGCCGAAATTGCCCACGAGATGGGCATACTTACTATCGGGATCGTGACCAAGCCTTTCACCTTTGAGGGGCGCAAGCGCATGGAACAGGCCGAGATCGGCGTGTCTCAGCTTAAGGAAAGTGTGGACGCTCTTTTGGTAATCCCCAACGAGCGCCTAAAGATGATCTCGGACCAGAAAATAACGCTCAAAAACGCTTTTTCCGCCGCCGACGACGTGCTGCGGCAGGGCGTGCAGAGCATTTCTGACCTGATAAACATTCCGGGGCTGGTAAACCTGGACTTCGCGGACGTCACAGCCATAATGAAGGACGCGGGCTACGCGCACATGGGAGTGGGTCGCGCCAGCGGCAAGGACAAGGCGCAGATAGCCGCGACACAGGCCATCTCTTCCCCGCTGCTGGAAACATCCATAAAGGGCGCGAGAGGCGTGATTATAAATATAACAGCCTCTGAGGATATCGATCTGGACGATGTAGACGCTGCCGCAAGCATGATCCACAGTCAGGCGCATCCGGACGTCAACCTTATCTGGGGCGCGGCGCTTAACCCGGAGCTTGAAGACGAGCTTATCGTGACGGTGATCGCCACCGAGTTTGACGACGCAGACGTTAAGCCAACGGCCGCATCAAACAAAGGCCTTGACGCAAAGCGCGAGGAGCGCGCAGCCGACGGCGGGCTTATTCTGGAAATTCCCGACGCCGAGCTTGAAGACGAAGAAGACGATGATCAGGGATTCTACGACATCATGAAGCTGTTTAACAACAAAAATTAGTCAGGCTGAAGCTTAAATTAACAATTCGCCGGGAGCAGTCCCGGCGAACCATATGTGCCCGTAGCTCAGCTGGATAGAGTGTCAGACTCCGACTCTGAAGGTCGTGCGTTCGAATCGCATCGGGCATACCAGCGGCAATTTTTTTAATTACTTGCCGTAGCCAAGACGCGCACTCAGCCGGGTGCGCGTTTCAGCATTGCGGCACGCGCATTTGTCCTAATTTTACCCGCAACCGGCATACCGCATACCACAATTGCCAATACCCAAAGGAGAAATTGCTTATGGGCTTTGTCATTGGTTCGTTTAATATTCAGGATTTTAGCGGAGACGGTCTCTACATAAAAAGGGGAACGCCGGACGGAGCGAATTCCGCCAAGCGCGATATAGCCGCGATTGCCGATATCATTGTCAAAGAGGGTTTTGACATTGTCGCGCTGCAAGAAGTGCGGGACGCCCACGCAGTCGAACGGTTGAAAAAATATTTGCCCGGGTATTGGAAGAGCTACTGCAACATTAAGCCGTCTGTAGAGCCGGAGTTCGCTTTCCTGTGGAATGGCTTTACATTCGGTCTTTACCGAAACTCCGACGACGAGATCGTATTGCCTGAAGTGGTCAATCTGCACAGCGGGTGGATCAAACGGGACCCTTACTACGGAAGATTCACCCCCAAGCTTGCGCCTAAGGCTGAGATCCGCCTGATAAACGTTCATTTAAAATCCGGACAGGGTCCGCAAACAAGAGAAGAATTCGGGCTGGTTTCCGGCGAGATATACGAAAGGCTCAACGCGGACAGAGACGGCAACAACATGGACGTCTACACGATAATACTGGGAGATTACAATCTGTCTTCCGTATTCTGCAATTCATGCGAAGCCGCAGACCCCCAAACATATTTGACAGCCACGCGGCAAAGCAGCCCGACGACCATAAACAAGCCCAAAAACTCCCTCCCGACAGGATATACGGCGAACGATTATGACCATTTCGGCTTTAATCTTGAGGAGAGTGAGATCACGCTTGGTCATGTCGACGCCGTAGCAAAATATTCAGGCGGCGATTTTGCAAAATACAGGCAGCATATATCGGACCATATCCCTATAAGACTTGAACTGAATCTTAATCAGAGGAGGAAGTAAAATATGTTCGTTTCGAAAAAGAAATTCAACGAGTTAGCCGCCAGGGTCGACGCAATCGAAACAACAGAACCCGGAAAAGCAGTCGCATTGGACGAGGACGAAAAGCTCAGGGTCGCCTATGCTCTTAACGTTTGCGCTGTATCTATCTCACAGATTATTGATTACGACGATCTTATAATACTGGAGCAGGAGTACGATGCGATACTGAACAACCTGAACCTGCAAACCTTTAAGAAGCACGACGCGCTGCTCAAGGTTCTCAAGAACATACTCGACACCGTTAATTACTTCAGAATACAGGAGGGCGACAAGAGGTTTATCGAAAAAGAATATCGGAAAAACATAAAAAACGCCATATGGAAAGCCGTGCCCAATATAAGCATAATCGTTTCGGGAAATCCCGTTACGGCGGTGATCGCGGCCATTTCGCAGGTTGGAATCAGCTACATGAACTACCGTGACGCGAAAAGCGAAGCCTTGGCAAACAAGGAAAAGCGGGAGTGGGAATTGCAGCGAGCCGCGATGGAACAGTTCCACGGCCTTCGCCGGGATCTTTTTGAAACGGCGTGGCGGCTTTCTGAGGAGTATAATTTCGAAGACAAATACCGCCTGACTGAAAAACAGCTTAGTCATTACTGCTCAATATTGAGAGACCCAGACCCTCTGCGACGCTACGAGAAGCTTGACGCAATCTCCGGGGCGTTTGAAGCCTTTCCGCTCTACTGGTATTACAGGGGGCGTGCGGCGATGCAGGTTTACAGAGACGAAACGAAAGACGATTATACCGCCACATACAAAGAGTTCCGCACGTCCTTTAAAGACCGGGCGCTTGAGGCGTTTGGAAGGTTTGAAGATATTCACGGAAAAGTACAGTTTTTCCGTGAAGACGTACTGGCGGCGGCATGCGCTATCGACCATATATCCCTGCTCGACGCGCCGAAATACGTGCCGGAGAATAAGAAAAAGATAGAGGGCTTGTTGGAAAAGGCGCTGCGTCTTGCGCCCGATAATTTTGAGATTATGCAAATGTGCGTAATGATCCGGACAGCTATCCTTAATCAGCCGGAAGAGGCGGAGCATACCCTGCGCCGGCTGGTCAACGAGGACTACAATATCAGCGTTAACGGTCCGCTGCTCAGCCGCGTCTATTATCTGAAGAGCAAGCGGCCGGAGCATGAAATGCTGGGCAAGCGGATAGGCGAAGAAAACGTCTTCCCATGGGAAGAGGACGCGGAAAAAGCAAACGCCAAATATTTAGAGTCAAGGCAGGATAAGCTTGTTCAGCGTTATAAAGCATACGCGTATTTGTTAGCCCGCAAGCATCGGAGCGCAACAGTGGAGGCATGGGGATATAAGCTTTTAGAGAGCAATTATAATCCAGGTGAAATTGAAAGTTTTACGGAAAAGAATATTCTTGAATCCTTGCGCGGTTCAATCAAAGAAGTATTTTCTGCAGCGGCGGCTCTTCCTTTTTATAGAGATCCGGAGGCGTACGGCTTGCTATTGCCTCCGTCTGATACGGTCCCCGATTCCTTTGTCGACGTATGGAAAGCGCTTAAGGAAAAAGAAAAAACAACACGGGAATACTTAAAAGCGAATCTTTCCAGGATGACGACAAAAGAAGAAAGATTATTTGGCATTACCAGTGAAACTGTAACCCAGTGGTCTGTGGTGAAACAATTGGGTGGGTATGTAAATAATCTATGCGATAACGAGGTAAAGCAACTGTATACGGCATTGGCAGACTTGATTACAGAGCAATTCAAAAGCGCGATATCCAGTTCACAAAAAGCCGCCGAAAACGAAGTTGTTGGCGCGATTATGGATATAATCGACAAAAAAATCGAAAGTATCAAAGAAAATCTGCCACAAGATCAAGGCATGTTTCCGCCTTATAGAAAAAGGCCTGTCTACACTGCTCCCAAATCTGAAGACGGTTCAATGCTGTTTTTTGACCCCGGCAGCCGCCTGACCTGACAAACATTCTAATCATAGACAAGGGGCTGACGCTCAGGATTCTTAAAATCCTTGTGCGTCAGCCCCATTGATATATTCTAATGTCTGGCCGTTATTGTAACCGGCGCGCTCTATTAAACAAGCACTTTAATGCAGGCTTTCCTTACCTTTGTGGGGACAAGCGCGCGCTTTTGGGGCATATGCGCGTCTTCCGGGAACACGATGGCGATATCGCCCTCGGCCAAAAGGACAAACTCACATTCCTTCTCGTAGAACGTGGCGTCGGCGACCGGATCGTACGCGGTCTTGGGTTCGCCTACTCTGTCGACAGGCGCGTAGCCAAGATATTCAAAGCCCTCTTTGACAAAATGTACGTCGGCGTAGTTTGCGTGGACCTCAAGCCCGCAGTTGTCAACAGTCTTTGAGATATACTCCTGTACGAGTATAAAAACGTTGTCGCCGTCGATGTCGTGACGGCCGAGTTCCATTTTCGCGATGTCGTTGTTCTTGAGGAATTCAAACGCTTTTTTGAACCTTTCGCCAAAAATGTAATACCGCTCGCTGTTTTTTAGTGTTCCTACTACCATGATAAATTGACCTCCGTATAATAATTATTTAAAAAGCTTTTCAAACGCGGCGCTGGCCAAAAGGAAAGTCCCAAAGCCCTTGAGCTCGTTGGAAACGATAGGCTCGCTTATATAATACTCAAAGCTGGAGTCGTGGGTGATATCCCCGCCGAGCGACGCCATGGCGCATATTTTGTTTACGTTTACAAGCCCCTGCCGCGTGATCGTAATAAACTCGTCGACAAGCCCGTGATATGCTTTTTTTAAGGCGGGCGCGTATTTTTCGCGGTCAAGGCAGCCTGTAATGACGCCTTTCGCCATTGCGTACGTTATGATATTTGAAGCCGACGCCTCTAGATAGTTTCCTTTTCTCACAGCTTGATCCAGTATCTGATACCAGACTCCCTCTTCGCTCTGAACTTTTATCAGCGCGTCCATCGTGCTTTCAAGCATACCGGCGAGCTTAGGCCTGTCCTTATGGCTTTCGGGGAAGAACTCCAGCACGTCGGCAAGGCCCATCACGAACCAGCCCATCGCCCTGCCCCAAAGACAATCCGAGAGCCCGCTTGCAGGGTCGCACCAGAAAATGCTCTTTTTAAGGTCGCAGGCGTGGTAAAGAAGCCCGGTCTCTTGGTCGTGCAATATCTCATAGCACAGGACAAACTGCTTCGCTATATCGTCGAAATTTTCGTACCTGTCAAATTCTTTGGAATATTGAGCGTAAAACGGCTCGCACATAAACAGGCTGTCGAGCAGCATTTGATCCGGCAAGACCTGTTTGTGCCAGAAAGCGCCGTTGCTGGAGCGCGGCTGGCTATTAAGCTGATCCATCAAAGTGTCGGCGGCTTTGCGGTATTTTTCGTCTCCCGTTTTTTTATAGAGGCCAAACAACAGCTTTCCGCAGTTTATGTTATCCATGCTGTAATCTTCTTTGGAATACATATTTATGCTTCCGTCGTCCTGAATGAACGGACTCATGTTGGCTTTTATGTAGTTAAAATATTTTTCGTCGCCTGTTGCGGCGTAAACAGCCTCGAAGCCCTTTAAGACGATGCCTGCGTCGTACGCCCAGCGTTCCATCAGAACAGGCTTTCTTTGCAGAAAGGATTCCGCGGCTCTTATTGACCATGAGATGTTACTCATTGATGCTTCTCCTTTTTTATCACGGATATTGCCGCCCTCAGACGGGGGCGGCGCTCACGCGCCGCCCCGCGCCGGGGAAATGCCGTTATTTATTGGGTATTGCGAATCGCCTCATAGACGTCTGCGTACACGGAGTACTCGGGGTCTTCGTACAGCACGCTGACCGCGTCTACAAACTGCTGGCGCTCTTCGGTTGTGGGAATCACGATCTCGGAGCCGGCGTCTTCGGCTTGCTTCCTGTATTCTCCCTCGGCCCTGTCCCATTCGGCGCGCTGATAAGTTGCGGCTTCAAGAGCGCACTCGCGGACTATCGTCTGCTCTTCGGGGGTAAAGCTGTTCCAAACGTCAACATTTACGAGGATCATCTCTGGCGCGCGCGTGTGGCCGTCGGCGATAAAGTACGGAGCGACCTCATAGTGCGCGGTGCTAATATAGCTGGGCCAGTTGTTGTCGCCGCCGTCTATGATACCGTTCTGGAAGGCGGGATAAACGTCGCCCAGAGGCAGGGGCGTGGCCGTGGCTCCAAGAGCCTCGACAAGCGCGATCATAAGCTTGGTCTCCTGCACGCGGACTTTCATTCCGGCCATGTCGGAGGGAACGCGCACCGGCCTTACGGCGTTGTAGAAGTGACGCTCGCCCGCGTCAAACCAGCACAGACCCAGCAGGCCCTGCTCAACAAGGGACTGACGGAATTCTTCTCCGATAGGGCCGTCAAGCACCTTGAAGTGATGGTCCCTGTCGCGATAAAGATAAGGCATGGTGAGCGCGTTCATCTTGGGGTTGAGCGGCGAGAGGACGTTGGTTCCCACGCGGACGAACTGGATGTCGCCCATCTGGGTCTGCTCGACGGTGGTTTTTTCGTCTCCAAGCGTGCCGCCGTTAAAAACTTCGATATTTATTGAGCCGTTGGTGCGTTCCTTGACCAGCCTGGCAAATTCCTGGTCACCCATTTCTGTCGGGTAGCCGCTGACATGAATCTCGGCAAGCTTGTAGTTTCTCACCTCGGCGGCCGGCGCGGCCGGCGCTGCGGAAGAGGCCGGAGCCGCCGGAGCTGCGGAAGAAGCCGGCGCGGCCGGAGCTGCGGGAGCGGCGGAAGAAGCGGGAGCGCTGCCGCCGCAGGCAACGAGCGTTAGCATCGACAACGCAAGCAGGAACACAAGTATCTTCTTAACCATTGATAATCCTCCTAAGTATTCGTTGTTCTTATTTACTAAACCGGGTTTCGGTTGTAGCCTACGCAAACAAAAGATTGGGAATCGTCATAGAAAACGCGGGCACAAAGGTCAGGAGTAAAAGCACTACGACCATCGTGAAATAAAACGGCCTCATGGACTTTGCCACCTGCTCTATCTTTGCGCCGCCGATAGCGCAGCCCACATACAGCACCGTGCCCACGGGCGGCGTAAGCAGGCCGATGCTCAGGTTAAGCATCATGACGATTCCAAACTGTACGGGATCCATGCCCACAGATGTCACGATCGGCAGCAAGATCGGCGCGGTTATCAGGATCAGCGGGGACATATCCATAATGCAGCCCAGTACCAAAAGCAGGGCGTTTACCAGCAGCAACAGGACGATCCTGTTGGTCGTAAGGCTCAGAATGCCCTCGGTGATCATGGTAGGGATCTTGAGCGTGGTCATCATGTATCCAAAGGCCTGTGAGGCCGCAATGACCGACATGACCGTGGCCAGTGTTTTAAGTGTGTTTTTCAAAATGGTCCACAGGCGGGGCATAGACATATTGCGGTAGAAAAAAGTTGTGACCACAAAGGCCCACAGGCACGCCACGGCTGCGGATTCTATCGCCGTGAACACACCGCCGAAGACGCCGCCGATAATTATGACGATGGTCATAAGTCCGGTCACGCTTTCACCGGCGATTTTAAGGCCCTCTTTTAACGTGTATTTGCGGCTTCGCGGATAGTTCTTCTTAACCGCTATTATGTAAGTGACGATCATTAGCGCGATCGTGAGGATGACGCCGGGTATAAGCCCCGCCATAAAGAGCTTGCCCACACCGACAGCCCGCCAACTGCCGACGCGTAGATGATCATATTGTGGCTGGGCGGGATTAACACGCCCTCACAGGCCGAGCTTATCGTTACGTCTATAGAAAAATCCTTGTCGTAGCCGTTTTTCTCCATCATCGGGATCATCATTGCGCCGATAGAGGACGTGTCGGCTATAGGTGAGCCGGATATCCCGCCGAAGAACATGCTCGCGAGGATATTCACCATGGCAAGACCGCCGCGCATGCGTCCGACTATGACGTCGGAAAAATTAATCAGGCGTTCCGATATTCCGCCCTGCCCCATGATTTCACCCGCAAGGATAAAGAAAGGGATGGCCAGCAGCGCAAAGTTGTTGATGCCCTTTACCATTTGCTGGGCTACCGCGCCGAGAGAGACGCCCACATAGGCCGCCGTTACAAAGGCTGATATTCCCAGAGAAAAAGCGATCGGCACCTTTACGACGATCATGAACAAAAACAGGCCCAAAAGCAGGGCGATAGCGATGGGATCGGTCATTCTTTATTCTCCCCCCTTATTTGAGTGATGACCTGTTCTATTACCACAAAGACGATCATCGCGCCGGCCAGGATGACGATGACATATTGCGTTACGACGCTAAGCCCCGTGGCGGGCAGCCTGTTGCCGGCCAGCCTTCTCACGTAGGGGATAATGAACCATCCCATCATTGCGCCAAACGCGAGTATCACAAGCTTATCGAAAAGGTCCACAAAAAACCTGGCTTTTTCGGGCAGCTTGTCCGCAAACATTTCTATCGCGATATGAGCCTTGTTCTTAACGCCGTACATCATGGAAATAAAGCAGAACCAAATCATCAGCAAAAGTGATATTTCCTCGCTCCATGCCGGAGTGTTGTTAAAGAAGTACCGCATGACAACGTGATAATTTACTATAAGTACCATGATCACCAGCAGCACCGCCGCGAAAGACGCCAAAGCATTGACGGACCAATCCAGTATTTTTCTATAAATCTTCATCCAACGCCTCCATCGTGTTAACACCAGCTGCAACTATAAGTAACCGTTTACCATAATTATAGTAAACAATTCCTGTTTGTCAATTGATTCTCGGAAAAATAATATAATGTATAAATATATTGCTAATATTTTATGCAAATATAACAACAAATATTACATCATAGCATAAGTAAACGTTTAATTATAATTTGCTAATTTTTCTCTTGTTTTCATGGCTGAGTCATTGACTTTTACTCTTTTCTGCACTATGATAAGTACATTGCAACAGGGCGAATTGTACAGAAAGGAAGCATGCGTTCAGTGACAGAGAAAAAGATCACAATTAAAGACATTGCAAAAACCGCCGGCGTTTCAACGACGACGGTGCATCGCGCCCTGCTTGGGAAAGCCGGGGTCGGCGGGGAAACCGTGGACCGCATAAAGCGTCTTGCGGCAGACATGGGCTACCGGGCCAATTACATGGCCTCGACGCTTAAGCGGCGAAATCTGCGGCTTGCCGTCGTCCTGCCGGAACCCGCTAATTTTTACTATATGAACCTCTGGAGCGGTGTTAAACGGTTTTTGCGCGAGATAACCGAGTTTTCGATCGACACCGCCGAGTTCAGCTATCCTCTGGCCCTGGGCACAAACGGGGCGGCGTTGCGGGACGTTTTCGAGAAGCACCTCGAAAACCTCGACGGTCTTGCTACGATAGCCGTCGACCACCCTCAATCCTCATATTTTCTGGAAAAACTCCACGACAGCGGGATACCGATCTCACTTATCGGCTCGGACCTGCACAAGGAGTCTAGACTCTGTTGCGTAAAAACCTACGACGAAAAGGTCGGAAATCTGGCGGCGGAGCTTCTTTATTCGTTTTATGGCGGCACGCGGCCTTTCGCGGAGAAAATAATCCTGACGGGCAACGCCACGGGAATCGGGGACAACGAACTGCTCGACCGTTACTTCAACATAAGCGGATTTTTAAAGTATTCCGAAACCCACATGCCCGACGCTAAGATACTTTCAATCTATGGCGAAGACATGCAAAAATTCAACGCCCAGCTCAAGGCAATGCTGTTGACAAACCCCGACACATATGCCGTTTACGCATGCGCCTCCCGGCACACGGTGCAGGCCTGCCGCGTTGCCGAAGAGCTTGGCCTCGCCGGAAAGCTTATAATTATAGGCAACGACATGTTCCCCGAAAGCGTAGAATTTCTGCGCACGGGAACAATGACCGCTATCATTGACAAAAAAGTCGCGCAGCAAAGCTATCTGGCCATGCGTTCACTCTTCGACCTGGTCGTAAAAAATGAATATCCGGCCAGCAACTTAATCCATGTCCGGCCGGAAATCATCATGCGTTCCAATTTAGATATGCTTGGAATATGACCGCAAAACAACGGGCTATAAACCGCAGCGTGCGCAATAAGGCCGCACCGCCACGCCGTTTTTATGCAGATATGCTTTTAATTCTCCGACCGTGAAGTTTCTGTCCATGCGCGGCGAATACAGCATGCTGCTTATTATTGCCGCCTGCGCCTGAGTTTGATTGAACAGACAGCTCAGGTGTTCCGGCGCGCCGGCCCCGCCCGAGGCAATGAGCGGCACAGAAACGGCTTTTTCCGCCAGCTTCATCAGCCCTATATCATAGCCGGAGAGCGTTCCGTCGTGGTCGATTGAATTTACGCATATCTCGCCCGCGCCCAGATCCTGCCCGCGCCTGAACCACTCCACCGCGTCTATTCCGGTTTTTACCCGCGCGCCGTCTATGTACACCTCGTATCCGCTGGGGGTTTGTCCCGTCCGCTTTACCTGGACCGAGAGCACCACGCACTGTGAGCCGAACGCCCTTGCGCCCTTGCTGATTATATCCGGGTTCCTCACGGCCATGGAGTCCACGCTGATTTTTTCCGCGCCCGCTTTTAGGGCTTCGTACATATCTTCCGGCGTTTTAATCCCTCCGCCTACGGTAAACGGGATAAACACGCGCCGGGCCACCTTTTTAACGGTTTCAATGTCTATCCGCCGTTTTTCCGCGCTTGCGGTGACGTCATAAAATATAAGCTCGTCTATCTGCGCGTCATACATCGCCCCGGCCATCTCCTCCGCGGGAGCCACCTCTGTGTTGTCCTCAAACCGCACCGCCTTTGTCACCATTCCGCCGATAATGTCAAAGCAGGCTATAAGCCTTTTTGTCAGCACGATAAAAACCTCCTCAACAGCGAAAGCCCCGCCTCGCCGCTTTTTTCAATATGAAACTGCGTCGCGTATATGTTCCCTTTATTAACAGCCGCGGTAAACTCCCCGCCGTAATCCGCGGTTCCCCATACCTCAGTTGTATCCTCCGGCTGCGCATGATAGGAATTGACGAAATAATAGTAGCCGCGCATTTCCGGGTTGCAGGGGCTTTTTGAAAGCTTCACTTCGTTCCATCCCATCTGCGGAACCCTGACGGCTCTGTCGTCAAACCTGACGACACGGCCTTTAAGCCAGCCAAGGCAGCGGGCGCATTCTTCTTCGCTGTACTCAAACAATATCTGCATCCCTACACAGACGCCGAGAAACGGCGTCTTTTTCGCGAGCACCATGTCCTCTAGCGCCGGAATAAACCCTAAGTCGTGTAGAGAGACCATCGTCGCCCCGGCGCTGCCCACCCCGGGCAGAATGATACGCGAGGCGCCGTCCAGGTCTTCTCCCCGCCGGGCAAGCTCCGCTTCAAATCCGAGGCTGTTCACCGCCCTCAGAACACTTGGCGCGTTCCCGGCCTTGTAGTCGATGATTTTTATCATATTTTTACTCCTTCCCACTCCAGCAATAGGTACACAGCTTGCGGGGGGCTACGCCTGTCGCGGCGAGCATCCCGTCCAGGGAATGGTACGCGAGCGTGGTAAGCTTAAGCGCCTCGCGGAGCTTCTCCACCATGCTTTTGTACTTTTTTGTGCCAAACCGGGCGTATTCCGCGACACGTTCATCATCCGCGCCGCCTTCCAGCTTTTGGATCATCTGCCGGGCTATGGATGCGTTTTCGAGGGACGAGCGTGAAAAATTAAGATATTTACATCCGTAAAGCACCGGCGGACAAGCGGAGCGCACATGCAGCTCCTTTGCTCCGCAGGCGTACAAAAAATCTATTATGCCGCGCATTTGCGTGCCCCTTACGATAGAGTCGTCTATGAATATCAGCTTTTTATTTTCTATGAGTGAATTGATCGGCACAAGCTTCATCCGCGCTATCAGGTTTCTTATACTTTGGTCCTGCGGGATAAAGCTGCGGGGCCAGGTGGGCGTGTATTTGATAAGCGGCCGCGCGAAAGGGATACCGGAGCGGTTTGCGTACCCCACGGCGTGGGCTGTGCCGGAATCGGGGACGCCCGCTATATAGTCTGCGCTTAAGGCCGTTTTTTCGGCCAGATTCTGATCGGCAAGGCCGGCCCCGCAGCGGTAGCGCATTTCCTCGACGTTCACGCCTTCGTAGTCCGAGGTGGGGTAGCCGTAATAGGTCCACAAAAACGAGCACATCCGCATTTCGGTCCCCGGAGCGGTGACTGAGGCGATATTCTCCGGCGTAATGAATACGACTTCCCCCGGCCCCAGCGAGCGGCAGGTTCTATAGCCGAGGTTAATATAAGCGAAGGATTCAAAGCTCACGCAATGGCCTTCCTCCTTTTGTCCGACAAACAGCGGTGTGCGGCCAAGCCTGTCGCGCGCGGCGTATATTCCCCCGTCTGCGCAGACAAGCATGGACATCGAACCCTCTATTTCTCTTTGCGCGCCGGCTATCCCCTCAGCGATGCTGCCGCTCCGGCATATCAGCGACGCCACAAGCTCCGTGTCGTTGACACGCCCGCCGCTGAGCTCTGAAAAATGTGCGTTGTCGTCCCGTATCAGCCTTTCGACAAGCTGCTTTTTATTCTCCACGCGCCCCACCGTCACTATTGCAAAAACGCCTAGTTTGGAATGCCAGACGATTGGCTGCGGGTCTTTATCGCTTATGCAGCCCACGCCGGAACAACCTTTCATCTCTGCGATATCGGCTTCGAACTTCGTCCTGAAAGGCGAATTTTCAATATTGTGTATGGCGCGGCTAAAATATTTACCGTCAAATACCGCCATTCCGCCCCTGCATGTTCCCAGATGCGAATGATAATCGGTCCCGAAAAACAAGTCTGCGGCGCATTCTGTTTTTGAACACACACCGAATATTCCGCCCATCGGCCCGTTCAACCTCCTTTAAACATAAAAAAAGGCGCTCATCAAACCGCGCGAACTACCGCACAATTTGATGAACGCCTTTGTTCAATAACAATTATATAGATGCAAAACAGAATTGTCAACTGTGATTACGCTTTGTTAATAATGTCATAATTATTTAACACTTTGCTGTGCATTATCTCCAAGTGTTTGCGGCACTATTATTGTGTAAGACCAATTCAATAGTGAAAGGAAGCCTTCTCATGAAAAAAGCTCTTGTACTTTTTGCCACAGCAGCCGCGCTGATAGTTTCGGGCTGCGCCGTGAACTTACCGGCAAATTCTTCTCAGGCCGAGCCCTCCGTTCCCGCTGACGAAGCGCAATCTAGCGAGCAGTCCGCGCCGCCGCAGTCTTCCGAAGAGGAAAGCTCAGACCCCATGGCCGGCATTACGCTTGACGAATATGACGGACTCAAGATCACGGCAGCGGTGCTTCCGCGCAAGGCCATACTGCCCGGAAGCGTTTTTCCGGTGGCGGTGATTATCTCCAACGAGCTGATAACCGAGTTTGACGGACTGCAGCCAATAGTGTCCAAGGACCGTCTGGGGGCAGTGACGAGCGATTTTGGCGTAAAGCAGCTGGCGCCCGGAGAAAAGCTGTCGTTTGTGGTAAACGTGCTGGCGGCGGAACCCGATGAGCAGTTTTATATAAACACGCATGAGCTTTACAACAACGAGCAGATATATATCGCCGAGCTGGAATGGACCGACCTTCAGGCGCGCTACCCGGAGCTTTCCGCCGCGAAGCCAGGCAGCTACACTGGCGCCGTGAGCTTTCAGTATTCAATCTACTCAGATGAGAACGCAATAGCTATGTTCGGTGAGCCAACCGGCTACGCGCGGGCCGAGGTTGCGGTCGGCGTGACAGGGGAATAGCCACACGCCTCCTATTGCTCTGACCATGCAGAAATCATAATAAAACAGGATAAAGCTTTTTGAGCTTGATTCTGGCGTCGGCAGTAGTAAAGCGCCAGTTAACAGAAAGGCAG
>QMCE01000801.1_pt1 | contig 35544 bp, 31 predicted proteins | sample 1821851 | NCBI WGS metagenome assembly QMCE01 (sample SAMN09453174, study PRJNA476694) | Termite gut metagenome, whole genome shotgun sequencing project. | isolation source: worker | host: Odontotermes sp. | place: South Africa:Pretoria | collected 2016-01-28 | reverse complement strand
TAAGCACCGTTCATAGTGGATTGCGCGCTTCGCGCGCTTGCGGGCCTTTGGCCCGCCTTCAAAAATGGCGAACCATTTTTGAAGTTAATCCACTATATTAGGGCTATAATCGAACATGTCATTGCGGGCTTGCCCCGCAATCTGGTTAGCGAGGGAAAACGTCCAGGAGATTGCGGGTCAAGCCCGCAATGATGTGAGCCAGGCCCGCAATGACGTGAGCCGGGCCCGCAATGACGTGAGCCAGGCCCGCAATGACGTACAGGAAAATCCTCGCGCCCTGATACTCCCGCTATTTCTCCTTAACCTTAATAGGGAGCAGCAAATCAAGCTGCAAATTTTCCATTTTGCCGTTTTGAACAAAATTGTAGAAGTTCAGCGTTTCTTCAAAGCCCTGTCCCGCCTTCGTTTCCTTTGATTCCCATCGCGGAGCGCCCCAGTCGTTAGCGTATTTTTCGCTTGCGCTCACCCACTCGCCCAGCCGCCGCCAGTCCTCAAAATCCCACGCGCGCAGCATTCTCGGCGAAATCCCGTATTCCCTTGACACTTGGCTGATGGTTTGCAGCTCCATGAAAATACCTCGCCTCGTTTTCCTGACACCATCATAAAGTACGACACGGTGTCAGAGTCAAGGGCTGGACAAGCAATTATACATTATCTGCCATATTCTCAGAACCCCGGCTTCACCAGCTGGGTGCGATCCAGCTTGAAGAAATGGGGCAAGCCGTCCTCGTAGGTGACGCTGGTTTCCCCGCGGAACAGGGGCTTCAGGTACTCTTCCATTTCCTTGGTCACATTGGTGCCCTCGTCGCAAATCCACTCCAGCGGCACGGTGCGCTCGTGGTTGGCCACGTCGGCCAGGGGGGCCAGCTCGTAGCGCACAAGATAGGGATGGTTCGACACCCGCTTGATGCACACCATGTAGTCGGTTTTGCCGGAAAGGGCGGCTTCCACCGCCGTCATGCCCACGTCCTGGGCCTCGCGAAGGTCGGTGCCGCTGGCCAGGTGCATGGCCACGCGCTGCAAAACGCTGGGCTCCACGCTGCGTATCTTCATGTCGAACTTTTCGCTTAAGGCGCCGCGCACCAGGGCTTCCAGCGCGCTGGCCACGCCGCCCAGCGCCCGGTGGCCGAACATGTCGATGGCGCCGCTTTCGGCCTGGGCCACATAGTTGCCGTCCTCGGTGCGGATGCCCTCGGACACCGCCACCAGTATGTTGTTTTCAACTTTCAAAAGTTCTTCCACCCGCGCCAGGAACTTCTTGGGGTAGAAAGGCACCTCGGGCAGGTAGATGAGGTGCGGCCCGGTGAAGCCGTGGTGCCGCGCCAGCACGCTGGACGCGGTGAGCCAGCCCGCGTTGCGGCCCATCACCTCCACAATGGTCACGCTCTTGGTGGGATAGGCCGAGGAGTCAATCATAATTTCGGAGAAGCTGGCGGCCACAAAGCGCGCCGCGCTGCCAAAGCCGGGCGTATGGTCGGTGACGGCGAGGTCGTTGTCCACGGTTTTGGGGATGCCCATGCACTTGATGTCCTCGCCCTGAGAGCGGAAGAAGGCCGACAGGCGGGCCACGGTGTCCATCGAATCGTTGCCGCCGATGTAGAAGAAATAGCCGATGCGGTACTCCTTCAAGATGGCCAGTACGTCGTGGTAGGTCTCGTTGGGGTCTTCGGGCAGCTTAAAACGGCAGCTTCCCAGGGCCATGGCCGGCGTGTGCACCAAAAGCTCGAAGTCCTTGGCGGTTTTCATTTGATCCGACAGGCTGATGATTTGATGATCCAATAGGCCCTGAAGGCCGTGCAAAGCGCCGTACACCTCGCCTATTTCGTCTGAGGCCATGGCCCGCGCCACAGCGCCGGACAGCGAGGCGTTGATGGCCGGAGACGGCCCCCCGCTCTGCGCGATAATCATGTTCTTTACCATAAAAATACCCCTTCCATGTGGTCATTTACGCGGTGCATAAGGGCGATGGATGACAGCCCCGAGGATGCAACAGGCATATTGTACCATGAGCACGGCATACTTTGTCAATCTTTTCACACCAAATAAGGGCGAAAACAGGGCGCAAAGAGCATACAAAACGCTTGCCGCGCCGAGGTTTTGTGGGTATACTGAGTGCAAACGCCTCGCAAACCCAAGCAAGCACCCACAAAACCAAAAGGAGACCGCTCATGCCCATTGCAGCTGCCGCCGCAGTACCCCACCCGCCGCTTATTCTGCCGGAAATTGGCAAGGGCGAGGAGGCAGGCGTCGCGAAAACCATCGAAAGCTATCGCGAGGCCATGCGCTTCGTGGCCGGGGCCGCGCCCGAAACCGTGGTGATCATCAGCCCGCACGCCGATATGTACGCAGACCACTTTGTCGTCTCGCAGGCCGAGGCCGCCTTTGGCGACTTTGCCCGCTTCGGCGCGCCGCGCAGCGAGGTGGAGGCGGACTGTGACGCCGCGTTGGCAAAGGCCATAGCCGCCGAGGCCCAAAAGGCCGGGCTGCCCGCCGGGCCCGAGGGTGAGCGCCACAGGGAGCTTGACCACGGCGCGGCCATCCCGCTGGTTTTTTTGCAGCAGGCCGCCCCGCGCGTTAAAATCGTGCGAATCGGCCTTTCGGGCCTGCCGCTTACCGAGCACTACCGCCTGGGGCAGTGCATCGCCAAAGCGGCGGGAGAGAAAAACGTGGCCGTCGTCGCCAGCGGCGACCTTTCGCACAAGCTCAAGGATAACGGCCCCTACGGCTTTGCCCCCGAAGGGCCGGAGCTGGACAGGCAAATCACCCGCGCGCTGGGCAAGGGCGATTTCGGCGCGCTGATGAACATAAGCCCCGAGTTGGCCGAGGCCGGCGCGGAATGCGGGCTGCGCGCCTTTGCGATGATGGCCGGCGCGCTGGACGGCCGCCCCGTGGAGGCAAAGCTGCTCAGCTATGAAGGGCCCTTCGGCGTGGGCTATGCCGTGGCTACCTTCCGCCCCTACGGCGAGGACGAGGCCCGCCGATTTTTGGCCGCCGCCGAGGCCGCCCGCCGCAAGGCGGCCATCGCCCGGCAGCATAAAGAAGACGCCTTCGTTTCTTTGGCCAGGTATTCCATCGAGAGTTACGCGGCCTCGCGCAAGCAAGCCGCCCTGCCGCCGGGCTTGCCGCCGGAGATGACCGATGCGCGCGCCGGCGTGTTTGTCTCCCTGCACAAGGACGGCCAGCTGCGCGGCTGCATCGGCACCACCGCGCCCACCACGGGCAGCGTCGCCCGCGAAATTCTGCAAAACGCCGTCTCCGCCGCCTTCGAGGACCCGCGCTTTTCGCCCGTGGAGGCCGGGGAGGTGGATTTCCTTGAAATCAATGTGGATGTGCTCAGCCCGGCCGAGCCAGCCGCCTCGGAGGCGGAGCTTGACCCAAGGCGCTACGGGGTTATCGTGAGCAGCGGCGGCCGCCGGGGCCTCTTATTGCCCGACCTTGAGGGCGTGGACAGCGTGAGGGAGCAAATCGACATCGCCCGCCGCAAGGCCGGCATCCCCGCCGGCGCTGCGCTAAAGCTGGAACGCTTTGAAGTGATACGCCATGTCTGACACTGCCGCTGTTTCCAAAACCGCCGCCGTGGCCTGCCCGGTGTGCCCCCGCCGCTGCTTTTTGGCCGAGGGGCAGCCGGGCTTTTGCCGTGCGCGGGTGGCGCGCGGCGGCGAGGTGGTGGCGCAAAACTATGGCCGAATCACCTCGCTGGCGCTCGACCCCATTGAAAAAAAGCCCCTGGCGCGCTTTCATCCCGGCGGCAGGGTGCTTTCAGCGGGCAGCTACGGCTGCAATTTGCGCTGCCCCTTTTGCCAGAACCACGCCATCTCCCAGCGCGGCGAGGGCGAAGCACCCTGGCAGACCATTGCCCCAAAGGCGCTGGCCCGGCGCGCGGCGGCGCTGCGGAACGAGGGCAACATCGGCCTTGCTTTCACATACAACGAGCCTGCTGTGGGCTGGGAATATGTCAGGGATGCGACTATTGAGAGCAAGAAGCTGGGCCTTGTGAATGTGATGGTAACGAACGGCTGCTTTTCGGGCGAGGTGATGGAGGCGCTTTTGCCCGGCATCGACGCCTTCAACATAGACCTCAAGTGTTTCAGCGAGGCGGGCTACCAAAGCCTTGGCGGCAGCCTTGCCGCGGTGAAGGCGAACATAGCCGCCGCGGCCCGCGCCGCCCATGTGGAGGTGACCACCCTGGCCGTGCCGGGCCTGGCAGGCGACGAGGCCGGCATGGAACGCGAGGCCGCCTGGCTGGCGGGGCTGAACCCCGAGATACCGCTGCATATCAGCCGCTACTTCCCAAGCTGGCGGGCCGAAGCGCCGCCCACGCCCCTGCCCGTCATGCACCGCCTCGCGGCCATCGCCCGGCGGCATTTGAAGTATGTTTATTTGGGGAATTGCTAAAAAGCGAGGTGGTGTTAAAAGGAGAACAAATAGACATTCGTGTCTGATTTCTGATAAAAATCCTCATACGACGTTAGCGCCGTAGTGTTTAGTATCGTATTGATGGCGGTGTCCTGATTGATGGCGTTATCAATATAGACGGCGATTTTTTCATCCACATCAATGGACGCCAAAGCCTCATTCAATGATGGCAGCGAAGAAACATCCATGACATAAACTTGCTTATGCGCCATGAATTCCAGTAAAAAAGCCTGCGGCCGATACCCACTTTCTTCAGTCCGTATAAAAACCGCGTAATTGGCGTCCGCATTCAGAATGGATTCCACAGTTCCGCGGGTTTCTCTATACAGGTAACCGACAGTTCCTTTTCGGAAGGTTTGCACGGAAAACAAAATGGTGCAGCACAAAATAATAACGATAAATGCCTTTGCACTTCTGAACCAGCGTTCGTATAAATAGTGAGCGAGGCCAGTGACACACAAAATAATAAATGGATAAACACAAAAAACATACCGATTTGAAAGATACGGCGAGATTTTTGCGATGACAACAATATAGGCTAAACAAACAGGCAAAAGGCCCAGCAGAATGACGAGTTCTCGGGTTATGGGCAGCCGGATGGTTTTATCACTAAACCAGTTCACTTCAATAGACAGGGCCTTGTCTTTGTAGGAGGCCTTAATCTTAAGTATCAAGGCCGCAAGCAGCAAAAGCAAAACGATAAACAACAAGGGCTTGCCGAGGGAAGCAAAAAGATCCCTGTTGATAATGCTCAAAAAAGCGGTGAGATTTGCTCCGAGGTTCGAATAGAGCAAATTGCTTACGGCCCCAACTCCGCGATACCCAAAGAACAGATGCTGAATACTAGCCGGGTAAAATAAGACACCGGCCAGTATGGATAAAAGCATGGTAAGAGTATAATAAATTATCGTCTTCCACTTTCTTAATACAAGAATGTAAAGCAAAAAAAGCGATGAAACAAAAAACGCAAATATCAGGTAATAATACTGTGTCATAAACCCGAAATAGCTGCAAAGCCCGATGGCCAAAAGAGGCCGATGGATTTTTCGCTCGGCAAAAGCCAGGCGGCAATGCAAATAGATGCTAAGGACGCAAAATAGGGTCATCAGCACATACATGCGCAGGAACATAACACTGCTGATGGCCCCCGCGCTGAAACCCCAAAGCGCACAGGGAAGAAGTGCAAGCCATTTGTTCCGCAGCAGCTTGTGCGAGAGTGCGTAAAGGGCAATGGCGGTGAGAATAAAAAAGAGGATATTCAGTGCGATTCCCAACCACTTGGAGAAGATATTCGGGAAAAACGAGCAAACGGTGTGGAGGAAGAAATAGTATAGGGGAGGGTGAACGTCTCTCTCTTGGTTGTAGTAAACGGAATCATAGGCAAAACGGTGTTCGCCCGGTGTCACAGCACTCAAAAAATAATCATTGCCATGCCATTGGTTCAGATATAGTAATTGTTGGACAAGGTGTGCGAAGAATATTCATCCAAATGAAAGCCCGATTTTTGCCCTGCATAATACAGCAGACAGACTATTTGCAGCAGAATGAGCCATGTGAGAATAACTGGGCAAAACGCAGGGTGTTTGGCGGCTTTTTTAAGTATGTCTTTCATAGGATAGCGTTGCCTCCCGGGATCATTCCCTCTTCTTTGGATGTAATGATTGCATAGCTGTTCTTCCCCATATAAATTTCCTAAAGCCCAATGTCCAAACACCGCAATTCGCCAACGTAGGGCCGGGCTTGCGCCATAAGCAGGCCGGGCTTATACGCCCCGAAAGTGAGGGTGTGCCGCGCGCGGAAAGCGCCTGGGGAGACCCCGCCGCTGTCGCAGTCGAGGCCGCTGGGTACGTCCAGCGCCACGCGCAGCCCTAGTGCGGCGTTGGCGCGGGCAAAGGCCAGGCGCGCCGCCTCGGGCAGCGCCCCGTGAAAGCCGGTGCCAAACACGCCGTCCACCAGCACGGCCGCCTCTTCGATATCCTGCGGCGCGGCGGCCAGCCCGGCGGGCAGGCGCGCCCGGTTAAGGGCCGCAAGCGGGGAGAAGGCCTCCCCCATCAGGCAGACAAGCCGCACCCGCCAGCCCTTTTCCAGCAGCAGCCGCGCCGCCACAAAGGCGTCTCCGGCATTGTTGCCTTTGCCGCACAGCATAAGGGCGCTGTGGGCAAGGCCGCCTTCGGCCGCCAGCGCCTCTATGGCCAAGGCGCTTTCCCGGCCCGCGCTTTCCATCAGGGCTTCGTAGCTGCCGCCAGCGGCCACCGCCGCCGCTTCGGCGGCTTTCATTGCTGAAGATGTTAATACTCGCATGGCTTTTTTGGCGTAAGCTTCCACCGTGCGGGCGGCCTCGGAGAGGCGGCCATAGCTTCGGGTGAGCAGCCGGATGCGCGCCGCCAGCTCCGGTGTGAGCTGGCCCGGAACGAGCCGCCAGCGCCAGTTGTCTCCCCCCAGGGTGCTGGGGGTGTTGAAGCGCGCCGCCGCGCCGAGGCCCAGCCAGTCCTGCATGGGCACGATGGCGGTGTCGGCCACGCTGGCGAGGGCCGCGCGCACCATAGCCGCCCCCAGCCTGCCCCGAGGCCCCAGCCCCAGGTAAAGCCGGGCGAAGGCGGCGTCCTCCGGGCGGGCCTGGCGCTGCCAGGCGGCGGCGGTGGTGTTGTCGTGCGTGCCGGTGTAAACAACGGTGTGGCGGTTGTAATTGTGGGGAAGGTAGTCGCTTTCCTCGCGGCTGTCGAAGGCGAATTGCAGCACCTTCATGCCGGGATAGCGGCTGTAGGCCAAAAGGGCGCGCACCTCGCGGGTGAGATAGCCGAGGTCCTCGGCGATGATGCGCATATCCGGCAAGGCGCGGCGCACGGCGGCAATAAAGTCCCGCCCGGGGCCCTTCACCCAGCGGCCTTTTTTGGCGGTGGCCGCGCCGGCGGGAATGGCGTAGTAAGACGCGAAGCCCCTGAAATGGTCGATGCGGGTATCGTCGAATAATCGGGCCGATTGGGCCAGGCGCGCCAGCCACCAGGCGTAGTGGCTGCGCTGGTGGGCGGGCCAGTCGTACAGGGGGTTGCCCCAAAGCTGCCCGTCGGCGGAAAAGGCGTCCGGCGGCACCCCGGCCACGCGGGCGGGCCGGCCCGCGGCGTCCAGCTGGAACAATTCCGGGTTGGCCCACAAATCGGCCGAATCGTCGCTGACGTAGATGGGAATGTCCCCCACAAGGGCTACGCCGCGCGCGGTGGCGTAGCTTTTCAGCGCCATCCACTGAGCAAAAAACAGGTACTGCACGCGCCGCCAGAACTCGACGCGCGGGGCGCATTGGGCCTTGGCCGCGCGCAGCGCGCCGGGCCTCCTGCGGCGCAGGGCCTCGGGCCAGGCGGCAAAGCCGCCCCCACCGTGGGCCTCCTTCAGCGCCATGAACAGCGCGTAATCCTCCAGCCAGTGGGCGTATTCCCGCACAAAGGCCCGGTAGGCCGGCTCGGCCCCCGTTAAGCGGGCGCAGGCCAGGGCCAGCACCTCAAAGCGCCGGCGATACAAAAGGCCGTAATCGGTTTTCGCGGCCTCGCCGCCCCAGTCGTCGCCAATTTCGTCCCGCGCTAAAAGGCCGTCGCCGCATAAAATATCCAAATCGATAAAGTAGGGGTTGCCTGCAAAGGCCGAAAAGGAGGCGTAGGGGCTGTCTCCATAGCCGGTGGGGCCAAGGGGCAGCACTTGCCACAGGCTTTGCCCGGCGGCTGCCAAAAAGTCTACAAAATCAAAAGCGGCGCGGCCCAGCGCGCCCACCCCGTGCGGGGAGGGCAGGCTGGTGATGGGCAGCAATATCCCGGCTTTTCGCATGAGATTACCCCCGAGGGCGGCGATGTGTCATGCTCTATTATGGGCCGCCGGGCGATAAAATGCAAGCGGCATGCCACTCTCTCGGCATTCCCCGCCTTGCCTGCGGCGTGGGGCTGTGGTAGACTGACTATTGACGAAGAATGACGCACAATCTTTTGAGGAGGGCATGGATTGGACAGTTTGCGGCACCTGATTTCGCCCGACGACCTGAGCACCGCCGAAACCGACGGCATTCTGGATTTGGCCGACAAAATAGCGGCCGCGCCCGAGGACTGCGCCGCCGTGTGCGCCGGCCTGAAAATCGCCACCCTGTTTTACGAGCCGAGCACCCGCACGAGGCTTTCCTTCGAGGCCGCCATGATGGAACTGGGGGGCGGGGTGCTCGGTTTTTCTTCGGCCGATTCATCCTCCGCCGCCAAGGGCGAAACGGTGGCCGATACGATACGCACCGTGCAAAGCTTCGCCGATATCATCGCCATCCGCCACCCCAAGGAGGGCGCGGCCTCGGTGGCGGCTTCCGTGGCCTCGGTGCCCGTTATAAACGCGGGCGACGGCGGCCACCTGCACCCCACCCAAACCCTTACCGACCTCTTCACCATTCGCAGCCTGCGAAAGAACCACAGCCTCGACGGCTTCACCATCGGCCTGTGCGGAGACCTCATGTTCGGCCGCACGGTGCACAGCCTGGTGCGTGCGCTAACAGCCCGCCAAAACGTGCGCTTTGTGCTGATTAGCCCGCGCGAGCTGCGGCTGCCGGCCTACCTCTTGGACGATTTGGCCGCCAAGCGCCTGCCTTTTGAGGAGACGGAGAAGCTGGACGCCGTGATGCCCAGGCTGGACGTTTTGTACATGACGCGTGTGCAGCGCGAGCGTTTCTTCAATGAAGAGGACTATGTGCGCCTGCGCGACAGCTACATTCTGGACGAAAAAAAGATGCGGCTGGCCGCACCGGATATGATGGTGCTGCACCCGCTGCCCCGCGTGAATGAGATATCCGCCGAGGTGGACAAAGACCCCAGGGCCGCCTATTTCAAGCAAGTTATGTATGGTAAGCTTGTGCGAAAGGCACTTATTATGGCATTGCTGCACAAAGGAGGCGCCGCCTTATGAACATTGACAGCATCGAGCAGGGCGTGGTGATAGATCACATCGCGGCGGGCCGGGGCATGGACATTGTGCGTATGCTGGAGCTTGAGCACCTGACCTGCCCGGTGGCGGTTATCCGCAACGCCCGCAGCGGCAAAATGGACAAAAAGGACATCATCAAAATCGAGGACGAGGTGGACCTCAACCTCGACGTGCTGGGTTTCATCGACCCCAACATCACGGTAAACATCATTGTGGACGGGCGCATTGTGGAAAAAAAGCGCATCGCGACGCCCCGCCGCGTGGTGAACGTGGTGAAATGCAAAAACCCCCGCTGCATCACCGCCGCCGAGCGGGACTTGCCCCACATCTTTGTGCGCGCCGAGGGGGACGAGGTGTTCCGCTGCCATTACTGCGAGCAGGAGTATCAGGCGGATAGCTGCTGACGGCATGGCGGCACAGACAAAGGGAAAGAGGGGGGAGGATAAATGCATAAGTTGCGCGGACTTCCAGGCGCAGGTGGCTTCGCTGCCGCGAAAAAATGGGCGGCGCGGCTTTTTGCCGCGCTGTGTGCCGGCATTGTTTTCTACTATACTGCATTTCCCGCGCGTGGGATGCTATATTGGGATGTGTTTGACACCCTTTACTGGGCCAACGCCACCTATGAATCCGGAAAGCTGATAGACCCGAACTTCCATTATCTCGCCATCCTGCCCTTCGGCGGCAACCTCATTATGCTGCCGCTGATTGCGTTATTCGGCCTGTCGCTGAGAACCCATACATTGGGGATGCTGATATTTGCCTTAATTTTTATGGTAAGCATCTGGGGCCTTTTGGCTTGCTTCGAGGTTTCCGGCTCGCGGCGGTATGTGACGTTTGGAGCCTTGCTGCTGCTATTATCTGCCAGCAACGGCCTGCGTGACAATATGTGGCAGCATATTATCTATTACAGCCTGGCTATGTTGTTCTGTGCTTGGCTGCTGATGCTGACGGTGCAACTGGAAAAAAGGATGGCCAACCGCCTTGAAGGCAGGAATCGGGTGTGGGTTGTCGCCCTGAGCATCCTGTTGTTCCTGTTGGGCCTGGGTGTGGGCGCCGATGGTGCGCCTCTTGCGGTGCTGTGCATGATACCGATGGCAGCCGCTTTGGTGCTGCGCTGTATTCTAAACAGTGAAACGCCCCTTTTCGGCAAGGCCAATCGGAACACATGGTTCATTGCGGGAACGTTTTTAGCGGGAGGTGCGGCCGGTCTGCTGGCGGTAACCGCATTTTGCGGCGGGATGCAAATTGAGTATGCGGAAACCTATATGGGTTTCCGTGGTACTCAAAGCTGGGGGGAGGCCATCCTGACTATCCCGTCGGATTGGGCCACCCTGTTTGGTGTTCAGGTGTACCACGGGGAGAGTATGACCAGCCTGCGCAGCCTGGCCAATCTGCTGCGCATCGCAGGTGCTGCGGTGTTGTTCATGGTGCCTGTCATCGCGGCTCTGAAATACCGAACAATCACCGATTCAAAGCTAAAACTCTTGGTATGCTGTCATATATGCATATCTTTTTGCACATTGGCGGCACATATTTTCAGCACAGCCACCATGCCAAGGCGCCTGGAAGTGATGTTGTTTTCTGCCATTCTGGTGACGCTTCTCTATCTGCCCGGTTTATGGCGTTCCATCCATTGGAGGCGCGGTGCAGGCATTGCCGTCGGGACGCTGGCCCTTAGCATTATGCTGGCGGCAGGGCATATGCTTTCTTTGCCGCCGAACTACCGGGCTGACAGCAACGAACGCTTTTATTATTTGCGGGATGTACTTGTGAACCGGGGGCTCACTCGCGCCTATGGAGACTTTGAGCTCAACCCCATCACGGTGCTTACTGAAGGACAAATTGAGTTGAGCCCTGTGTTTTTTGACGAAGAATACGGTATCGTTAAGCGGCCTGTTCAAGTGTTTTCCGATGCCTACGACGAACTGGAAGGGATTGAGCACTATGCCTTGGTGCTACCGCGGGATGAATATGAAGAGTTAAGAAACACGCCCGGTTGGGCGCTAATGCAGGGATACCTTGTGGAGGACATATTTATTTACGACTACATGGTATTGATTTACGACCAAAATCCCATACCGGCGAACGCCCGGTCAGTGGTTTTTGAATACGATATTTGAGTCGCAAGGGGTGCCTTTCATGAAAAAAGCCATCATCATCGGCGCGGGGCCGGCCGGGCTTACGGCGGCCTACGAGCTTTTGCGCCAAAGCGATGAGTACGAGGTGACGGTGCTGGAAGAGAGCGGCGCCATCGGCGGCATTTCGCGCACGGTGCGCACCGGCGGCAACCGCATGGACATCGGCGGCCACCGCTTTTTCTCAAAAGACGCCCGGGTGAGCGCGTGGTGGGCCGGGCTTTTCCCCACTCAGGGCGCCCCCAGCTTCGACCCCGAGCGCGAAGACCGTGTGATGCTGGTGCGCCAGCGGGTGTCCCGCATCTACTACGGCGGCAAATTTTTCGATTACCCCATCAGCATGAAATGGGCCACCATTCGCAATATGGGCTTTTTCACCACCATGCGGGCCGGCTTCTCTTACCTCGCCGCCATGCTGCATAAGCGCCCGGAAACGAACCTCGAAAATTTTTACATCAACCGCTTCGGTAAAAAGCTGTACGGTATGTTCTTTGAAAAATATACCGAAAAGCTTTGGGGCCGCCACCCGAGGGAGATAGACGCAAGCTGGGGCGCCCAGCGGGTGAAGGGCCTGTCCATCCGCGCCATCCTCAAGGATATGCTTTCAAAAATATCGGGCAGGAAACGCAATGAAAACGAAGTAGAGACCTCTCTTATTGAACAATTCTACTATCCAAAGTTTGGACCGGGGCAATTGTGGGAGGCCGTGGCCGACGAAGTGGAGGCCATGGGCGGCCGGGTGCTGCGTCACAGCCCCGTAACGGCCCTGCGCGTGGCGGAGGGCCGCGTGACCGCCGTAGAAACTGTGCAGGATGGACAAACAACCGTGCTTGAAGGGGATGTTTTCTTCTCCTCCATGCCCTTACGCGATCTTGCGCTGGGCATGGGCGAGGCCGTGCCCGCAGGCCCGCGCGCCGTGGCCGAGGGCCTGCCCTACCGGGATTTTGTCACCGTAGGGCTTTTGGTGCCAAGGCTGCATCTTGAAAACAAAACGGGCATCGCCACGCTGAACGGCCTTGTGCCCGACTGCTGGATTTACGTGCAGGAGCCGGGGGTGAAGCTGGGGCGAATTCAGATATTCAACAACTGGTCGCCCTATATGGTGGCAGACCCCGAGCATGCGGTGTGGGTGGGGCTGGAATATTTCTGCGCCGAGGGGGATGACTTTTGGGCCATGCCCGAGGAGGACTGCGTGCGCTTCGCCGCCGGCGAGCTGGTGCAGATGGGCATTTTAAAAAGCGCGGACGAGGTGCTGGCCTCCCACCGGGAACACGTTAAAAAGGCCTACCCGGCCTATTTCGACAGCTATGAGAACATCGGCGAACTGACCGCCTGGCTGGACGGCCTTGAGAACCTTTGGTGCATCGGCCGCAACGGCCAGCACCGCTACAACAACATGGATCACTCCATGGCCACCGCCTTCGAGGCCGTGGGCAACGTGCTGGCACAGCGCAGCGGCAAACAGAACGTGTGGGACGTGAACACCGAGCAAAGTTATCACGAGGGTAAGAAATAAACCATAAAGCCCGGCGATTCACGCCGGGCCTTACTGTGTGCCATTTTCGGTTTTCATGCCGCTCTCCGCTTCATTCGCGCTGTCGCGCGTCATTTTTGCTCCGTCTCGCCGAAGAGGTTGAACCGGAACAGCTTGGATTCGTCGGCCTTGTTCGTGCATTCAATGTGGGCCTTTGTGACGGTGGCGCCGTCTAAAAGCGTGGTGAAACCGATGAGCTGGGTGAGCTTGCTTTTCAGGTTCAGCCGGTCGCCCTCGTCCGTCACCATATACACTTCGCCCTCGCAGCTGTCCAGCACCTTCATGAAATCCTTGAGGTCAAAATCGTGCATGTCCATATTTTTCACTCCTTTCCTGTAAATTGGCCCTTGGCCTGATATCAGTTTACCACAGCCGACCCAGGAATACAAGCCATATTTCGGCTAATTGCACAAATATACCACATTTCTTATGTGCACAACGCCAAGTTCTGCCCAGGCTGCCCAAATTGACGGCCTCTGCTTGAAATACCCCGTGTTTCACCGTATAATGAAAAGACCGCGTAATAAAGACGCACAATAAAAATATGCGCAGAGAAATAATGAAAGGGAGCATCGCTTTATGACCTATACCCATGAAGTAGAGCAAATGTGCCCGGTGGCCAAGGGGCCGAATCACGGCCCCGCCCCCATTCCCGAAGAGGGACGCTGGGTGCAGGCAACCCAAATTGGCGACATCAGCGGCCTTACCCACGGGGTGGGCTGGTGCGCGCCGCAGCAGGGCGCCTGCAAGCTTACGCTGAACGTGAAGGGCGGCATCATCCAGGAGGCGCTGGTGGAAACCATCGGCTGCTCGGGCATGACGCATTCCGCCGCTATGGCCGGCGAGATTCTGCCGGGCAAAACCATTCTTGAGGCCCTGAACACCGACCTTGTGTGCGACGCCATTAACGTGGCCATGCGGGAATTGTTCCTGCAAATTGCCTATGGGCGCACCCAAACCGCCTTCTCCGAGGACGGCCTGCCCATTGGCGCCGGCCAGGAGGATCTTGGCAAGGGCCAGCGCAGCATGACGGGCACCATCTACTCCACCGGCAAGAAGGGCGTGCGCTACCTTGAATTGACCGAGGGCTACATCAACCGCATGGCGCTGGACGAAAACAACGAGGTCATCGGCTACGAGTTCGTGCGCCTGGGCAAGATGATGGAAGACATCCGCCACGGCAAAGACCCCGCCGAGGCCCTGAAAGCCAACACCGGCAGCTATGGCCGGTTCAAACCAGAAGACGGCGCGGTGAAGTACATTGACCCGCGCGAAGAATAAGGAAAGGGGGAGCAAATAATGGCCAAGTTTGAAAACCAAGAACGCCGCATGCCGAAAATAGAGGCCTGCCTGAAAGACAACGGGCTTGCCAGCCTGGACGAATGCCGCCAGCTTCTCCTCGACAAGGGCATCGACGTGGACGCCATCGTGCGCGGCGTGCAGCCCATCTGCTTCGACAATGCCGTGTGGGCCTACACGCTGGGCGCCGCCATTGCCGTGAAGCGCGGCCTGAAAAGCGCCGCCGACTGCGCCGACGCCATCGGCGAGGGGCTTGAGGCCTTCACCATCCCCGGCAGCGTGGCCGAGCAGCGCCGCGTTGGCATCGGGCACGGCGGCCTTGGCGCCATGCTTCTGCGCGACGAAACCGAGTGCTTCGCCTTTTTGGCCGGGCATGAAAGCTTTGCCGCCGCCGAGGGCGCCATCGGCATTGCCCGCACCGCCAACAAGGCGCGCCAAAAGCCGCTGAGGGTCATCCTGAACGGCCTTGGCAAGGACGCCGCCTATGTCATCAGCCGCATCAACGGCTTCACCTATGTGGAAACCGACTACGATTTCGACAAGGGCGAGCTGAAAATCGTGGAGGAGAAAGCCTTCTCCAAGGGCGAGCGCGCCGCCGTGAAGTGCTACGGCGCCAACGACGTGCTGGAGGGCGTGGCCATCATGCGCCACGAGGGCGTGCAGGTGTCCATCACCGGCAACTCCACCAACCCCACCCGCTTCCAGCACCTGGTGGCCGGCACCTACAAAAAGTGGGCCAACGAAAACGGCGCCAAGTATTTCTCGGTGGCCTCGGGCGGCGGCACGGGCCGCACCCTGCACCCGGACAATATGGCCGCCGGCCCCGCCAGCTACGGCCTTACCGACAGCATGGGCCGCATGCACGGCGACGCGCAGTTCGCCGGTTCCAGCAGCGTGCCGGCCCATGTGGAGATGATGGGCCTTATCGGCATGGGCAACAACCCCATGGTGGGCGCCACCGTGGCCTGCGCCGTGGCGGCAAGCCAGGCGAATGGTTGATAGTTTGTAGTTATTAGTTGTTAGTTCGATGAAAATTACCCGGTAAGCGCATGGGCTTGCCGGGTGTTTTTTTATGCGTTGGGGGCCGAAGCCTTCGGCGGCACGGGCCGTGGCTTCAACGCACATCAGGCCCAAGTTTCGGTTTTCTCGACTTGCTCTGTAATTCGTCGGGCGGCCAGGAGGCACTCTCCCGCCGTAAACGTGGCGTCAAACCACCTACTGAATACGGCGGCCATTGCCTCGGCCACGGCCTGTGCGTCTGTGGGCGCACGGTATATTCGATGGGCAATCTCCCAGATTTCAGTCTCATATTCCGAAGCCGGAGCCCCGTCGGCAAGCAGGCCCATGGGGTCCCAGGCGTTGACTTGTTCATAGATAATGCGCCAGAGGATTTTCAGTTTTCGGCGATGCAAAGACTTCTCGCTGTCCATGGGCTTATGCCTCCCATTTGGGCACGAAGGCCGTGTAATTACCAAACTCCACCACCTCGCACAGCCCGGCCAGGCTTTGTCGCAGGGCGGCGGCCAGCGCGGGGTTCGAGGTGATGTACACCTCGCCACGGCGTGGCAGGCGGCCTTCAAGGAGGTGCTCGCGCGTGACGGCCATGTCCGCCAGCAGGGCGCTTTGGCTGCCACGGGCCAGCAGGAAAAAGTTCGATTTCATGCCCGCCAAGGCCGCGCGCAGGGCGGTGGGGCGGTCTTCGTTCAGTTCCAGTTGATACAGCGCCTCGCCTTTGCGCGCTATGCGCAGCCAGCCCTCGGGCGCGGCGTAGCTTTCGGGCACAACGGGCGCGGCAAAGGCGGCGTGTTTTTCGGCAAGCACGCCCGAGAGGTCAAAGCCCTGAATCGCCAGCAGCAGCGCCAGCGTCAGCGCGGCGGCTGCTTGCCCCGCGCCCTCGCGGCGGCGCAGCCCGCGTGCCACGGCCCGGGCCACGGCGTGGCCGGCTTCATCCGGCCGGCCAGTGACCCCCAGCGCCGAGGCCGAGGGCCGCCGGGGCGGCCACAGCCGCGCGGCCCCCAGCACGGCGCAAAGCGTGAGCAAATGATAAACCGGCCAGGCCATGCGCCCGCTGCTGCGGAAGGTATCGCACAGGCGCAGGAGTGCCTCGGGCAGCGGTATCTCCAAAAGTACGCGGCTGTTGGCGCTCACCACGTTGGACACCGCAAAACCCAAAAGGCACAGGCAGGCCGCGGCCAGCCCCAGGTGCCGCAGGGCAAAGCCCCCCGCCCGGCGAAGCCCGGCCTTTGCGCCGTGCCGCCGCAGGCCGCGCAGGGCAAAGGCCGCGCCGCCCGCCAAAAGCGCGGCCAGCACCCCGGCCCCCAGATAATTAAAGCCCTCTAGCGTGTCCCCCCGCGAAGGCAGGGCGGGAAAAATGCGGCTCCAATCGAGGTGGCGGTAGCCGGGCGCCCAAATGCCCCAGTTGAAGCTGACGGGGTTGAAAAAGGCGTTGAGATTCAGCCCAAAATTGCCGTAGCCGCCGGGGACGTAGTCCGTCTTGGTGAAATAGCCCAGCAAAAAGGCCCAAAGCCCCGCCGCCGCCAGCCCCGCCGCCAGCATCACGGCCCCCTTGCCGCTCCGGGCGTTCAGCCAGCCGTCCACCGCGGCGGCAAAGGCCAGCGCCAGCACCATGGGCACAAAGTAGGCGTGCACCAGCACCGCCGCCGCGCACAGCGGCACAAAGCCCCAGGGCCATTTTTCATAGCCGCAGCGGCGGTATTTAAAATAGAAATAAAGCGCCAGCACCACCAGCCACTGGGCCGAGAGCGCCGTGTGCTGAAAGGCCCGTTCCAGCAGCACGGGCGAGGCCGCGAACAGCGCGCCGCCCAGCACCCGCCCCGCGCCCGAAAGCCCGAACAGCCCCAGCAGCCTGGCCCCGGCCCAGCCCCCCATGGCCATGCTGAACAAGACGAACCAGCCGAAATACTGGAAGGTTTCGGGAAGAAGGGGGCTGAGCAGCTTGGCCGGCAGGGCGAAGAGGGGGATGATGTCCGCCAGGGCCGCAACCCCGCCGAAGGGGTAGCTGAGCATTTGGGTGAAGGTGAGGGGAAAGGCCCAGCCCCCGGCGCGAAAGGCCGCCCAGCCGGCGTAGTGCTGCATCACATCGGTGTTGATGTAGCCGGCGAAAATCCAGCTGTCGTAGCGCACGTTGAGGGTGGACGGCCCGTAGATAGCCAGAAAGAGCAAAGCCCCAAGCCCGGCGCAAAGAAGCGCCGGGGCATCGGGCCTGTGTGCCGTTTTCAGGCGCTGGCGCATAATACCCCCTGTAACGTGAGGCCGCCGCAAGCAGATATTAACCAGCTTGCAACAGCCCCTTGTTTTATCAATAAAGGTTTACCTGTCATTCTGAGGAGCGAAGCGACGAAGAATCTTTGGGCAACCGCGTTAATATAGCTTAGAACCTGTATTCAAAGTGGGGAATGCCGGTTCTTAAAGATTCTTCGCTTCGCTCAGAATGACATGGAACTTGTGCAGCAGGGGCGGCCGTCCTCGGCCACCCTTATGGCCGATGCAAACCACAGGACGGTCGATTCGTGAATCGGCCCTGCGGAGAAATATGCCCCTTGCCCTAACAACGAACAAACGAATAACTCATTAACTGTTCCAGCTATCCAAACAAGGGAATATAGCTGGACAAAGACACCGGGTGCAGGGCCTGGCTGGTTTTCACGCGCCGGCCCACCACAATTACGTCTGGGTAGCGCAGATTATCCGGGTTGATGGTGGCCACCTTGCCCACCGAATTGTCGCTGAGCATCACATAGCGGCCCACCAACTGGTGGGCAATGCCGCGCACCGCCACCTCGGTAATGACGGGGTCCAGCGTGCTGCCGGCGGCATCCTGCAGTTCGGCCAGCACGTCGAAGGGAGACTTGGCCTGCCCGCCCTTGTAATCCCGCTTGGCGTTGGCCGCGTCGTACCAATCGGCCAGGGTGACAATGCGCGCTTCCATGGGGATGGCGTCGCCGGCAAGGCCGCCGGGGTAGCCGCTGCCGTCCCAACGCTCGTGGTGGTGGGCCACGGCGGCCAGAATGGTTGGCGAAGTGAGGCCGGCGCGCTCCAGCAGCATTTCAGAGCTGTGGGTGTGGTCGCGCATACGCGCGAATTCGTCGTCGGTCAGCTTCGTGTTGCCCTGCAAAATGTTCAGCGGCAGGCGCAGCATGCCAAAGTCGCTGCTCAGGCCAATCAAGGCCAAATTCTGCATATAGGCCGTGTCGCGGCGCAGCATCTGCCCAATAACCAGGCTTAGCAGCGCCACGTTGACGGCGTGGTAGTTGTAGTAGTTTTTGCTCACCCGCACCAGCTGCAAATTCTGCAAAATCAGCGGTACGCTGAACTTATCAAAAAAAGCATAGATTTCCCGGCACAAGGCCTCAAGTTGCCCCAGGTTCAGCCCGGGCCCGCCGCCCATTACGCCGTTCAGCACGCCGGCGGCCGAAAGAATAAGCGCCTTGTAGCCGGCTTCCGCGCTCCTCATGGCCTGGCGCTCGGTCTCTTTATCCATAGCAATATCCCTTTGTTATGGTGCTAAGTGGCCGTCCCCGCCTCCGGGGGCAATTTCTTTCCGCCGGTTATCTCTATCCAGTTGCCGTCGGGGTCCTGCACGGTGCTTTCGTAGTAGAAATCACCGGTCACGCGGGGCGGGCTCACCACGGTGTAGCCGTCGTCGGCCAGGCGGCGGGTGAGAAAATCCACCGATGCCGGATCCCCCACCTCCATGGCCAAATGCACATAGCCCATGCCCCGCTCGGGCGGCCTTTGCACAAAGCCGGGCCGGCTCATCACCTCCAGCATGGCGCCCTTGTCGAACTGCAGAAACACCGTTTGCAATCCGGTTTTGGGGTTTTGGTAGGTGGAATACTCCACCGCCGAAAAGTATTTCTTGTAGAACTCCACGGTGCGGTCAAGCTCGGTGGTGCACAAAGAAAGATGATGGATGAACATGCCTGCCCCCCTTCACATTTCGGCCCCATGTTTCCGGGCCATGAACTAACTGTCGGCCACCTTGCACACGTCTACCCAGGTTCCTCCGGTATATTCTTCAAAGCGGGCCAGCTCCACCTTCACGGCCGAGTCCCGCGTTCCGGCGGCGGGGTATAACTCATCATAGCGTTTCAGGCTTTCGTCTAAAAACACACAAACGCCCTCGGGCAGGGCAAAGGGGCACACCCCGCCCACCGGGTAGCCTGTGGCCGCAAGCGTCTCCTCGGCGCTAAGCATGCTGGCCTTTGCGTGGAAGGTGTCTTTAAATTTTCGGTTGTCCAGCCGGGCGGTGCCCATCACCACCAACACCCCCACCCCGGCGGGCGCGCAGGCCTCCGGCAGGCGCAGCGCCAGGCTTTTGGCTATCTGGCCGTCCTCCACGCCAATCACCTCGGCGGCCTTGTGCACGGTGGAGGTATCCTCCCCGGTGAAGATGGGGCTAAGGGGCAGGCCGCGCTCGTTAATCCACGCGCTCACGCGGCTGCTGAAGTGCGGGGTTTCTTTTGTCAAAAGCTGTAGTCCTCCTTGGCGGGGTCGTTTTCGGGTTCGTCTGGCGGCTCCATGTACCTCGGCTCGGGCTGGTAGCCCTCGAATATCACGGCGTCGCTGTCCATTTCCAGCTGGGTGGTGTCGTCGTCGGGGGTGGCCGTCCACACCACGCTCATGCACAGGCGCTGGGCCAGGCGGATGAAGGGCGGCCGCGGGCCTTTGCGGTAGGCAATGAAGTTCGGCCGTCCCATGAAATTCGCCAGGCCCCAGCCGATGAGGCAGCCGATGAAGCCCTTTTTCAGCTCTTTGGGCGGCGCTGCCAGCTGCCCGCGCAGCAGCCCCGGCACATAGCGCTTGAAGCGCCAGACAATGCGCGGGTCAAAGCTTTCAATGCAGATGTCGCCGTCGTAAAGGCGCAGCATCTGCCAGGCGCTTTGGGTAAGCTGCTTTTGCCTCGGGCTGGTTTTCAGCTCTATCACCAGCGGCACCTGCCCGTCCACCAGGGCCAATACATCCTCAAACAGGGGAATGCCCTGGTCGGAATCGAAGAGGCGCAGGGCGCTAAGCTCTTCATAGCTGTGGGCGTCCAGCCGGCCCGGCGCCCCGCACACGCGCTCAAGGTCGTCGTCGTGGAACACCACTATCTTGCCGTCCTTCGTCAGCTGAATGTCCAGCTCGATGGCGTAGCCGCCGTCCACCGCCGCGGTGAAGGCGGCCAGGCTGTTCTCCGGCCGGCCGGCGGCGCGGCTGTGCAGGCCGCGGTGGGCGATGTTCCGCCCCCAGAAGGGGCGGCGCTGTTCGGCGTTGGCCTCGCCCGGCAGCACCAGCCAGGTTAGCGCCACGCAGGCGGCAAAGGCCGCCACCAATACGCCCAGCAGCATCGTTTATCCTCCCGGGCGCTGTTCGCTCTCCCGCGCCTCGCTAAAATAGGCTGTTCCAAAGTACATTTAACTACATTACATTGTAGCTAACTTTTTACACAATTACAACATATACTAACACTATTATAAATATAAAGCGTGTTACAATGCAAAGATGAAATACGCGACGGGCCGTTTTGGGCATTATTTGGGGGCGGAGGAACATCCGCAAGAGGGAGCGCAGCGCATGATAAAAATATTGATAGTTGACGATGAACCGCGTATTCGTGAGCTTATCCGCCAGCATCTGGAGCATGCGGGCTACGCCTGCGAGGAAGCGCCCGACGGCAGCGCCGCGCTGGTGGCGCTGGGCAAGGGCGGCATAGACCTGGTGATACTGGACATTATGATGCCTTTTGTAGACGGCATGAGCGCCCTGCGCGAAATGCGCGCGCGCAAGATAGAAGCGCCGGTTATTATGCTTACCGCGCGGGGCGAGGAGTACGACCGCGTGGCCGGGCTGGAGGGCGGCGCCGACGACTATGTGGTGAAGCCCTTCTCCCCGCGAGAGCTGGTGGCCCGCGTGAAGGCCGTATTGGCCCGCACGCTGCCGAAGGAAAAAAGCGAGGGCGAGAGCTATGTGTTCGGCGGCCTGGCGGTAGACACCGCCAGCCACACCGTGAAAATAGACGGCGAGGCCGTGGACCTCACCCCCAAGGAGTTCGATCTTCTGGTGTTTCTGGCGGCCAACAAGGGCATCGCCCTCACGCGCGAAAAGATACTGCAAAAGGTGTGGAACTACGACTACATTGGCGAAGACCGCACCGTGGACACCCACATAAAAATGCTGCGCAGCCACCTGGGGCCTTACAGGGATTACATTGCCACCGTGTGGGGCATAGGCTATAAGTTCGATACGGAGGGCAAGCAGTAGCATGAAGTACGGCCCCGAGGACTGTTTCGCGGAGGGCAAGGGCCTGCGCTGGCTTTCCGGCAACATCCGCCGCAAGCTGATGCTGTTTGTGGCGGTTATTTTGCTGATAGTGGTGGGCCTGTTTTGGTTTTTCACCACCCATCTGCTGCAGCCGGCCTACCAGCGCGCCATCACTGTAGACCTCGGCGTCGTGCTCTCCCAGGTCGTCAAGGTTATCGACGATGTGGAGGCCGCGGGAGGCCCGGTTTTGGTGGGCAAGCCCCTGGCCAACGGGCTGGTGGAGGTGCGCTTGTCCGACGAGTGCATCGCCCTGCTGGACACTGCCATCCGCGACGGGGAAATCAACCTCTCAAACCGCTGCCTCGATATTTCGGAGGTGAGCCTGCAAAACCTTTTGCTGGTGGATAACCTTGCCCCTCGCTGTGTTTTGCACCCCACGCACGAAATTGGCCTTAATGCCGACGGCCTTGTGGAGAGCGAATCCGAGCGCAACGGCGAGGCCATCACGCTGGTGCGCCGGGCGGTGTTCGAGGCCAAAGGCACTTTCAGGCAGGTGCAAAACGGCGCCATCATCCTGGGCGCCACCGCCGCCTCGGGCAAGCTGGCCGTGGTTCTCTCGGCCAACCTCGAGCGCATTCCCCAGGCCGTGGGGGTGCTGCGCGGGCTGCTGCTGCCGCTCAGCCTGCTGCTGGCGCTTTTGGCCACCGCCACGGCCTGGATATTCAGCCGCTGGTTCACGCGGCCTCTCTCCCGCCTTTCGGCGGCTGCGCGGGAAATGGCCAAGGGCAACTACGAGGTGCGCGTGGAGGACTGCGGCGACGACGAAATAGGCGAGCTTGGGCGAGATTTCAACCGCATGGCCCAGGAGGTGGGCCGCAGCGCCAAGCTGCAGCGGGATATTTTGGCCAATGTCAGCCACGATTTGCGCACGCCGCTGACCCTGATAAAGGGCTATGCCGAGACCGTGCGCGACTTGACCGGAGATCAGCCCGAAAAACGCGCCGAGCAGCTGAACGTCATCGTGGACGAGAGCGACCGCCTGAGCGCGCTTGTGGGCAGCGTGATGGAGCTTTCGCGCATGTCCTCGGGCACCGAAAAGCCCGAGCCGGTGCGCTTTGATTTGTTCGATTTGTGCGACGAGCTGGCCTACCGCTATGAGGAACTGGCCCGCAAAAAGGGCTACACCTTCTTCTTCTCCGGCGAGGAGGGCTGCATCATTTACGCCGACCCCGCCCTCACCGAGCGCGCCCTGCACAACCTTTTGGGCAACGCCATCGCCCACGTGGGGGAGGACGGCTTCATCGGCCTGAAAGTGAGCGCGACCCCGGCGGGCATGGTGCGCTGCGAGGTGAGCGACCACGGCCAGGGCATTTTGAACAAGGATTTGCCCCATATTTTCGACCGCTACTACCGCGCCCGCGCCGACGCCGGCAAGCCCGGCACCGGGCTGGGCCTGTCCATCACCAAGGCCATTTTCAGCGCGCAAAACATGCCCTACGGCGTGATGACAGAAATAGGCAAGGGCAGCACCTTCTGGTTTGAATCGCCAAAGCAGGGGTGATGCCTGATGAACACCGCAAAACGGGCGGCCGAGGACGCCGCCCCCTGCAAAAGCCCCTGTCATTCTGAGCGAAGCGAAGAATCTTTCCCTTCGTAGGGGCCGCCGCCCTCGGCGGCCCGCCCCGTGTTCAATACGCAGGCAACGGGCAACCGTCCTAGGCCGCCCGCACCCGCCAGCACAGCGCCAAAAAAGGACGCCGAGGACGCCGCCCCCTGCAAAAGCCCCTGTCATTCTTCGCGAAGCGAAGAATTTTGCCCCGCCTAAGTTTTGTCATTCTTCGCTTCGCTCAGAATGACAAAACTTAGGCAGGGCGATGGCCCGCAGGCGTTTGCAGTGTGCCCAAAACAAATCCCGACAAAATACATCAAAAAGCAGGGCGCGGCGCGCCCTGCTTTTTTGGGGTATTCTATCGTTTCTAGCCCTTCGCCTCCGGCGCATACAGCGCCGCCAAACGCTGCAAATAGGCATAGCGTTCGTGGCTCTGATCCACCGCTTTTTCAAACAGCTTGGCCGCGCGCTCGGGGAATTTCAGCCCCAGGCTCGAGTAGCGGGTCTCGCCCTCGATAAACTCGCGGTAATCCCCGGTGGGGGCCTTCGAGTCCAGCGTGAAGGGGTTCTGCCCCTGCTCCTTCTTGCGCGGGTCGAAGCGGAAGTTGAACCAGTACCCGGCGGCCACAGCCTTCTTCATTTCGTTTTGGCAGTTCACCATGCCGCCCTTAATGCCGTGCATCTCGCAGGGCGCATAGCCGATAACGATGGAGGGGCCGGGGTAGCTTTCGGCCTCCACAATGGCCTTGATGGTCTGGTTTTGGTCGGCGCCCATGGCAATTTGGGCCACATACACATAGCCGTAGGCCATGGCCATCTCGGCCAGGCTCTTCTTGCCAATGGTTTTGCCCGCGGCGGCGAACTGCGCCACCTGGCCAATTTGGCTGGCCTTGCTGGCCTGGCCGCCGGTGTTGGAGTAAACCTCGGTGTCGAACACAAAGACGTTGACGTCCGCGCCGGAGGCCAGCACGTGATCCAGCCCGCCATAGCCGATGTCGTAGGCCCAGCCGTCGCCGCCAAAAATCCACACGCTCTTCTTCACAAGGTAATCTTTTTCGGCCAGAATGCGGGCGGCCAGGGCGCAGGCTTCGCAGTCGCAGTCCGTCTTCCCGTCGGCCTTCAGCTTCTGCATGCCCGCCAAAAAACCCGCGTGCGCTTCCGCGCCGAACTTCTCCTTGCTGGCCGGCGTCTCAAGGAAGGCGAGGAACTCGTCCACCTTCCCAATGCCGTCTTCCAGCTCTTTGATGTAGTTTGTGCTGGCCTCGGCGTTGGCCTTGCCGTCGTCCATCGTGTCCAGCCATTTTTGGGCCGCTTCCTTCAGCTCGGGCACCGCCCAGTCCACAGCCAGCAGCTCTTCGGTCAGGCGTTTCAGGCGCGCGCGCACGGCTTTTTGCCCCAGGAACATGCCGTAGCCGTTTTCGGCGTTGTCCTCAAACAGGCTGTTGGCCCAGGCCGGGCCCTTGCCGTCCTTGTTCACGGTGTAAGGGCTGGTGGCCGCGGGGCCGCCCCAAATGGAGGAACAGCCCGTGGCGTTCGACACATACATCCTGTCGCCGTAAAGCTGGGTCACCAGCCGGGCGTAGGCCGTTTCGGCGCAGCCCGCGCAGCTGCCGCTGAACTCAAGCAGCGGCTGGTTGAACTGGCTGCCCTTCACCGTGGTTTCGGCCATCATGCCGGGCTTTTTGGAAACGTTCTCCACGCACCAGTCGAACACTTCCTGCTCGGCCAGCTGGCTCTCCTGCGGCTTCATCACCAGGGCCTTGCCCGGGGCCGGGCACACGCCGGCGCACACGCCGCAGCCCATGCAGTCCAGCGGAGACACCGCCTGCACGAACTGGTATTTGTCCATGTCCTTGCCCTTCATGGCGCTGCTGCGCAGGGCTTTTGGCGCGTTTGCAAGGTCGGCCTCGTCCAGCGCGAAGGGGCGTATGGTGGCGTGGGGGCACACATAGCTGCACTGGTTGCAGTTGATGCACTTGTCGGGCTGCCACTCGGGCACGTCCACGGCCACGCCGCGCTTTTCATAGGCCGAAGCGCCCTGCTGGAAGGTGCCGTCGGCGTGCTGGGCAAAGGCCGACACCGGAATGTCGTCGCCGTCGTTCAGGTTCATCGGCTCCATCAGCGTGCGCACCTGGCGGCGCAGGGCCTTGTTCTTGGCCTCCTCCTCGGCGGGGGCGGGGGCGTCCTTGGCCTCGGCCCACGCCGCCGGAATGTCCACCCTCACCAGCGCGCCCGCGCCCTCGTCGATGGCCTTGTAGTTGGCCTCCACCACGGCGTCGCCCTTGGCGGCGTAACTCTTGTGGGCGGCGTCCTTCATATAGCGAATGGCGTCCGCCTCGGGGATGACGCCCGCCAGCTTGAAGAAGGCGCTTTGCAAAATGGTGTTGGTGCGCTTGCCCATGCCGATATCGCGGGCGATGTCAATGGCGTTGCACAGGTACACTTCAATGTTGTTTTTGGCAATGTAGCGTTTGGCCTCGGCTTTCAGGTGCCCGGCCAGCTCCTCGGGGCTCCACTGGGCGCTGATCAGGAACTTGCCGCCGGGCTTCACGTCGTTCACCATCTTAAAGCCCTTCAGGATGTAAGAGGGGTTGTGGCAGGCCACAAAATCGGCCTTTTTCACATAGTAAGGGGCCTTGATGGGCTTGTCGCCGAAGCGCAGGTGGCTGATGGTGACGCCGCCGGTCTTCTTGCTGTCGTACTGGAAATAGGCCTGCACGTATTTGTCGGTGTGGTCGCCGATAATTTTGATGGAATTCTTGTTCGCGCCCACGGTTCCGTCGCCGCCAAGGCCCCAGAACTTGCAGCTGATGGTGCCGGCGGGGGTGGTGTCGGCGCAGTCGGCCCGCTCGGGCAGCGAAAGATGGGTCACGTCGTCCACAATGCCCACGGTGAAGCCGTTCTTCGGCTCGGTGGCCTCAAGGTTCTCGTAAACGGCGAACACGCTGGCCGGGGGCACGTCCTTGCTGCCCAGGCCGTAGCGCCCGCCCACCAGCACCACGTCGTCGCGCCGGCCTTTCAGGGCGGTCAGCACGTCCAGGTACAGCGGCTCGCCCAGCGCGCCGGGCTCCTTGGTGCGGTCCATCACAGCTATCTTTTTGGCGCTGGCGGGAATGGCCGCCGCCAGCTTCTCGGCGCAGAAGGGGCGGTACAGCCGCACCTTCACAAGGCCCACCTTTTCGCCCGCGGCGCACAGGTAGTCTATCACTTCCTCGGCCACGTCGCAGAAGCTGCCCATGGCGACGATGACGCGCTCGGCGTCGGGCGCGCCGTAGTAGTTGAACAGGGCGTAGTCGGTGCCCAGCTTCTTGTTCACCTCGGCCATATAGCCCTCCACAATGCCGGGCACGGCCTCGTAGAAGGGGTTGGCTGCCTCGCGGTTCTGGAAGAAGATGTCCGGGTTCTGGTGGCTGCCGCGCATCACCGGGTGCTCGGGGTTCAGCGCGCGCGCGCGGAAGGCCGCCAAGGCCTCCTCGTCCATCATGCCGCGCAGCTCGTCATAGTCCCAGGTTTCTATTTTCTGTATCTCGTGCGAGGTGCGGAAGCCGTCGAAGAAATTCACGAAGGGAACCCGCGCCTTGATGGCCGCCAGGTGGGCCACGGGGGTGAGATCCATCACCTCCTGGGGGTTGCTCTCGGCCAACATGGCAAAGCCGGTTTGGCGGCAGGCGTAAATGTCGCCATGGTCGCCAAAAATGGAAAGCGCGTGGGTGGCCACGGTGCGGGCCGAAACGTTGATGACCGCCGGCAGCAACTCGCCCGCCATTTTATACATATTGGGTATCATCAGCAAAAGGCCCTGGCTGGCGGTGTAGGTGGTGGTCAGCGCGCCCGCGTTCAGCGAGCCATGCACCGCACCCGACGCGCCGCCCTCGCTTTGCATCTCGATGACGTTCACTTCGTCGCCAAAGATGTTCTTCAGGCCGTCGGCACTCCAGGTATCGGTAATTTCGGCCATGGGGGAGGACGGGGTGATGGGGTAGATGGCGGCCACCTCGGTGAAAGCATAGCTGGCGTGCGCCGCCGCGGTGTTCCCATCCATGGTTTTTTTGGTTCTCGGCATTGTGTTCCCTCCAGAATTCTTCTTTATAAATCGAAAATTAGGCAAGCACTGATTTATTTATTGTCATTCTTAGTATTTGGCAACCGTTTCCATTTTAACACCGCGCACCGTCAAGTGCAAGGATAACCGCCTTTTTGCGCACTTTACGCGCAAAAAGGCGGTTCATTCGCTGTCTGTTATTGGCCCGTTAGGTCATCCTGAGCGAAGCGAAGGATCTTTCCCTTCATGTAACATCCTCGCTACCTCGCGGTTCACCTGCTGCACATGCCGCCACAGGTTGCGGGCCTCTTCCTCCTTGTGCCGGCGGTACAGGTCCCTCAAATCTCCCCCGCCGCCGTCCTGCCTTTGGCGGCGGGCCGCGCCCAGGGCCTCGGCAAAGCTGCCCCCGGCGCTCCCTTTATATTTCTGGCGGCTTGTGTTCCCTTTTTTGTTCTGGCCGGCCTGCACCGGCGCAACGTTCCATGTCATATCCGGCACCCCCTTGTGCCCTGTCCCTTGTTCCCTGCGCCTCCCGTCTTCCAATTTGTATTTTTACTGTATTTTCCGGCGGATTATTTTGGCATTTTTTAAGATTTTATATCTGTTTATTCGGATTTTTAGCGAATTATTCAAACCGGGCTTTCCGCTCTTCTTCTCTATAATGATTTTCGGCAAAAATCCCCAAAACTTAACCCCTCCCGGCGTCCTCTATAATCTCCCTGTCATTCTGAGCGGAGCGTCGAAAGGGGCGCTTTGCGCCAACGGGGTGGATTATCCGCCTCCCCCTGCAAAGGTATAAGCCACTCCTCCTTTTTCAGCCCTTCACCTTTTTTTGTCTCTCTGCTATACTATCCACATGAGCAAACCAAAACCAAACTTTTTCACCGGGCCGCAAAGCCTTGGCAGCGGCTGGCTGGCCTATGCGCTGGCCGCCGCCGCCGTGCTTCTTGCCTGGCTGCTGTTTGCCGCCCCGCTGCGCCAGGCCGGAACGGTGGATTTCCGCTGGGGAACCACCGCCTTGCTGGCGGCGCTGGGCCTGTGCGCGCTGCTTAGGCCGCCGCCGGCTTTGTGCTGTGCGCGGCCTTCCTCGGGCATCTGTGCTACTGCCTGTACACCGGCCCCTACACCCGCCAGCACGATGTCCACGGCCTGGCCGATTCCGGCCACATGGCCTATTTTCTCCATTTTTTTAATCATTTAAGCCTGCCTCAGCATTACAACTACCAGTTCTACCAGCCGCCGCTGCACCATCTGATTGCCGGGCTGGCCCTGCGGCTGGAAAGCGCCCTCGGCCACCCGCCCGAAGAGGGCGTGCAGTGCCTGCGCTTCCTCACGCTTTTGTACACCACCTGGGCCGGCATCGTGTGCTATCGCCTCTTTGCCAATCTTCGGCTCTCCCCGGCGGCGGGCTTCCTGGCCTTTGCGCTGGCGGCCGCCCACCCCTCGCTCAGCATCATCTCCGGCAGCCTGAACAACGACGCCCTCGCCTTTTTGCTGTGCATGGCCGCGCTGCACCGCTCGCTGTGCTGGCACCGGCGGCCCACCGCGCCCGGCATCGCCCTCGCGGGCCTTTTGCTGGCGCTGGCCGTCTTGGCCAAGCCCCAGGCGCTGCTGCTGGCCGCGCCCGTCGGCTTCCTGTTTCTGTCCCGCCTCATCGCCCCGGGCCGCCTCGGCGCTAAAAAGCTCTGGCTTCAATACGCGCTGTTCGCCCTCATTGCCGTGCCGCTGGGCCTCAGCCACTCACTGCGCAATTTCTTCGCGCTGGGCCAGCCCCTGGGCTATTGCCCCGTTCCCGGCGGAATACCGGAAACCACGGGCTACTCCATTTTCCAGCGTTTCATCGCCCCCTTCTCGCCAAAGCTCTTCACCGATGTTTACAGCAACGCCTTCACCGGCTACAATCTGCCGGAGTATATGCTGCGCAGCTCGCTGTTCGGGGAATATTCCTTCGAAGGGGTGGACGCCCTGGCCCGCGTCCTCACCGTACTGGGCGCGCTGGTGCTGCTGGCGGGCCTTGCGGCGGGCGTGTGGAAGCTGGCCGCCGCCCTGCGCGGGCAGCGAAACGCCGTTCCCTGGCTCTGCCTCGGCGCGTATGCGCTGGCCCTGCTGGGCTCCTACGCCGCCTTTTACGCCAGTTTCCCCTACGGCTGCACCATGGACTTTCGCTATGTCCTGCCCCTCATCCCGCTGGGTGCCGCCTTCATCGCCGCCGGGTACGACCTCGCCTGCCAAAAAGGCGGCGTCTTCGCCAGGGCCGCGCGCGTGGCGCTGTGGGGCCTCGCCGGGCTTTTCTGCACAACCTCCGCATTGTTCTACCTGATGGCGATATAGAAAAGGAAGCAATTTACATGCAAAAAACCGAACGCTACAATTTAACCCAGGGCGGCATCCTGCAAAAGCTGCTAACGCTGGCCCTGCCCATCATGGGCACCCAGCTTGTGCAAATGCTGTACAACCTCACCGATATGTTCTGGCTGGGCCGCCTGGGCAGCGAGGCCGTGGCCGCCTCGGGCACCGTGGGGCTGTATATGTGGCTGTCCATGGCGCTGTACTTTTTTGGCGAAAAGGGCGCGGAGATAGGCGTATCGCAAAGCCTCGGCAAAGGGGACGAAGCCGCCGCCCGCGCCTACACCCAAAGCTCGCTGGCCCTCTCCCTCGGGCTGGGGCTCTTGTTCGCCGCCGTCATGTTCTTTTTCCGGGGCCCGCTCATCGCCTTTTTCAATATCAGGGAGCAAGGCGTGGTGCAGGATGCCGAGGCCTACCTTGCCATCGTCAGCATCGGCTTCCCCTTCAACTACCTCTTCGGCGCGGGGCTGGGGGCCTTCACCGGCAGCGGAAACTCACGCACGCCCTTCTACATCACGGCAGCGGCCCTTTTCGTGAACGTGGTGCTGGACCCCCTCCTCATTTTCCCCGCCGGGCTGGGCATCCGGGGCGCGGCCATCGCCACCGTCACAGCCCAAATCGTCGGCTGCCTTTTGATTCTTCTGGCCCTCAAGCGTTACCGCCACCCGGCCTTTGCCAGCTTCCGCCTCTTCGTTGCGCCAAGGTCCCGGCGCTTAAAGCACATCTTCGGCTGGGCCGCGCCCATCGTGATAGAAAGCTTCTTCTTCACCCTTCTGGCCATGATAACCTCCCGCTTCGTAGCGGCCTTCGGGGCCGGGGCCATCGCCACCCAGCGCATCGGCAGCCAGGTGGAAAGCCTCTCCTGGCTCATCGCCGGGGGCTTTGCCTCGGCCTTCACCGCCTATGTGGGGCAGAACTTCGGCGCGGGCAAATGGCGGCGCATCTATAGGGGCTTTGCCATCTCCAGCGCCGCCATGGCCGTGTGGGGCCTTTTTGTCACCGCAATTATATTCTTCGGCAGCCACATCATTTTTGCCCTTTTCCTGCCGGGGGATACGGCCGTTATCGCCATGGGCGTCTCCTATATGCGAATACTGGCCTTGTGCCAGCTTTTTGGCTGCCTTGGCCCGCTGGCCGCCGGGGCCTGGCGCGGCCTTGGGCGCAGCCTGCCGCCCTCCGTCATCAGCATCGCGGCAAACCTCGCGCGCGTGGCGCTGTGCTGGTATCTCTCGGCCCGCACCCCGCTGGGGCTGAACGGCATCTGGTGGGGCATCACCATCGGGGCCATCACGCGAGACGGCATCACCTACGCCGGCTACGCCCTCTCCGCCCGCCGCTTGCCCCAGAAAGATAGTTAAACGAATTGTCATTCTGAGCGCAGCGAAGAATCTTTCCCTGCCTAAGCTTTGTCATTCTGAGCAACGCGAAGAATCTTTCCCTGCCGAGGCTTTGTCATTCTGAGCGCAGCGAAGAATCTTTCCCTGAACTTGGGCCTATGATTCTTCGCCCCGCTCAGAATAACACTGTCCTTGACTATTTAATCATTTCACTAAAAATGCCGAAAAATACCAAAAAATGCCAGACAAATTCCGACAACGATTTTAGGGAGGCACACAAATGCCGCAGCATCACGAGGAAACCGTATCCAGCAAAAGCGTTTTCGAGGGCCGGGTATTCCGCGTAACCGTAGACGAAGCCCGGCTTGAAAACGGTAAAATTGCCCCGCGAGAGGTGGTGCACCACAGCGGCGGGGCCGCCGTGCTGGCCCTGAACGAGCGGGCCGAGGTGGCCCTTGTTCGCCAGTTCCGCTACGCCGTCGGGCGGCAGCTTATCGAGATACCCGCCGGCAAAATAGAACCGGGAGAGGCCCCCGGCCCCGCCGCCCGCCGCGAACTGGGGGAGGAGGCCGGCCTCGCCGCCCGGCATTTTGTGCCCTTCGGCAGCATCCTGCCCACCTGCGCCTACGACACCGAGGTCATCCACATCTTCCTCGCCACCGGCCTGCGCGAGGTGCCCTGCCACCCGGACGCAGACGAATTCGTAAGCGTGTTCTGGCTGCCGCTGGAAAAAGCCGTGCAAATGGTGATGGACGGTGAAATCACCGACGCCAAAAGCGTAAGCGCCCTGCTGCGCGCCGCCCGCCTGTTGGAAGCCGGCGAGCTAGAGCTGTAATTTTGTCATTCTGAGCGAAGCGAAGAATCTTGCCCTTCGTAGGGGCCGCCGCCCTCGGCGGCCCGTCCCGCGCTCATTACGCAGGCAATGGGCGGCCGAGGACGGCCGCCCCTGCGGGAAAAGGAACCCCGCGCGCCCTTCGCAGAGGCGAGCGTCCCGGCCGCCCGCACCCGCCAGCGCAGCGCCAAAAAGGGACGCCGAGGGCGGCGTCCCCTACAAAAGCCCCTGTCATTCTGAGCGAAGCGAAGAATCTTTCCCTTCGTAGGGGCCGCCGCCCTCGGCGGCCCGTCCCGCGCTCATTACGCAGGCAACGGGCGGCCGAGGACGGCCGCCCCTGCGGGAAAAGGAACCCCGCGCGCCCTTCGCAGGGGCGAGCGTCCCGGCCGCCCGCACCCGCCAGCGCAGCGCCAAAAAGGGACGCCAAAGGGGCCGGGCCCGCAATGACGCATGGAAAACAACGCGCTCCCCCACTCCCCATGCACCCTGCCTATTGTCCCCGGCGCGGTTTGGCAGTATACTTGTAGAATAACATCCTATTATGCAATACCATCAGGTACCAAGAGTAGTATAACCCAAAAGATGGAGGGATGCCCAATGAAACGCGAAAGCATTTACCAGCTATACCTAAGCCCCCCGGCCGACGGCGCCGAAGTGACGGTGTGCGGCTGGGCCCGCACCGTGCGGGATTCCAAAACCATCGGATTCCTTGAACTGAACGACGGCTCGGCCTTCAAAACCCTGCAAGTTGTGTTCGAGGCGGGCAAGCTGCCCAATTTTGCCGAGGTGGCCAAGGCCGGCGTGGGAACGGCCTTCTGCGTTACCGGGCGCATTGTGCACACCCCCGGCGCCAAGCAGCCCTTCGAGCTAAACGCCGCCAGCATTGCCATAGAGGGCGCCAGCCCGCCGGATTATCCCCTGCAAAAAAAGCGACACACCATGGAATATCTGCGCACCATGCCCCATTTGCGCGTGCGCACCAACACCTTTGCCGCGGCCATGCGCGTGCGCAGCACCGTGGCCTACGCCATCCACAAATTCTTCAATAGAAGCGGCTTCGTCTACGTGCACACCCCCATCCTCACCGGCTCCGACGCCGAGGGCGCCGGGGAGATGTTCCAGGCCACCACGCTGCCGCTGGACGCGCCGCCCCGCACCGAGGACGGCGGGGTCGACTACAGCCAGGACTTCTTCGGCCGCAGCGCCCACCTCACGGTGAGCGGCCAATTGGAGGGCGAGGCCTACGCTTTGGCATTCAGCAAAATATACACCTTCGGCCCCACCTTTAGGGCCGAAAACTCCAACACCCCCCGCCACGCCGCCGAGTTTTGGATGATTGAGCCGGAAATCGCCTTCGCCGATATCATCGACGACATGGACTTGGCCGAGGACATGGTGAAGTACATTGTGGAATATGTGATGGAACGCTGCCCCGACGAAATGGCCTTCTTCAACCAATTTTTCGACACCTCCCTGCTAAGCCGCCTGGAAAACCTGCTGCTGTCGCGCTTCGAGCGCATCAGCTACGCCAAGGCCATTGAAGTGCTGGAAGAAAACAACGCGAACTTCCAGTACAAGGCCGCCTGGGGGGCCGACCTTCAAACCGAGCACGAGCGTTACCTCGCCGAGCAGGTATACAAAAAGCCCGTGTTCGTCACCGATTACCCGAAGGAAATCAAGAGCTTTTATATGCGGCGGAACGACGACGGAAAAACCGTGGCCGCCATGGACCTTTTGGTGCCCGGCGTGGGCGAGCTTATCGGCGGAAGCCAGCGCGAGGAGCGCGAGGAGCTGCTATTGGCCCGCATGAAGGAAACGGGCATGAACCTTGAGGACTACCGCTGGTATATCGACCTTCGCCGCTACGGCAGCGTGAAGCACTGCGGCTTTGGCCTCGGCTTCGAGCGCATGGTGATGTACCTCACGGCCATCCCGAACATCCGCGACGTGCTGCCCTTCCCCCGCACCGCCGGCGGCTTCTGAAAACGCAAATACCCATGGCGGAAGCGCCCGCGCCCGCCGGGCGGGAATGCGCGGCGGGCGGCATTGCCGGCCCGCTGCTGGCCTGGTACGCCCGGCGCCGGCGGGCTTTGCCTTTCCGCGATGCGCCCAGCCCCTACCGCGTGTGGGTGAGCGAGGTGATGCTGCAGCAAACGCAAATGGCCACCGCGCTGCCCTATTACGAACGCTTTATAGCCGCCCTGCCGGACGTGGCGGCCCTTGCCGAATGCGGCGAAGAAGAACTGCACAAGCTGTGGCAGGGCCTTGGCTACTACAGCCGCGCGCGCAACCTGCAAAGGGCCGCCCGGCTGGTGGTGCAGCGGCACGGCGGGCGCTTGCCCGCCAGCTACCAGGCCCTATTGGCTTTGCCGGGCGTGGGGCCGTACACCGCCGGGGCCGTGGCCTCCATCGCCTTTGGCCTGGCCGTGCCGGCGGTAGACGGCAACGTGCTGCGGGTGACGGCCCGCCTTTTGTGCGAGGACGGCGACGTGACCCGCTCGGACACCAAGAAACGCCTTTCCGCCGAAGTGGCGCGGCAGATGCCGAAGGAGGCCCCCGGCGATTTTAATCAGGCCTTGATGGAGCTGGGCGCGCTGGTGTGCCTGCCCGCCTCGCCGCGCTGCGGCGAGTGCCCGCTGGCGGGCCTTTGCGCCGCGCGCAAAGCGGGCAGGCAGGCCGCCCTGCCCGTGAAGGCCCCGGCGAGGCCGAAGCGGGAGCTGCCGGTGTGTGTGCTGCTGGTGCGCCGCGAGGGGGACGATGCCCTTTTGCTGCACCGCCGCCCGGCCCACGGCCTCCTGGCCGGCCTGTGGCAGCCGCTGTGCATCGAGGGCGAGGCCCTGACGAAACAGCAGGCCGCCAAAAAGCTGGCGGCCCTGCTGCCCGGCGCAAAGCTGGGCAAGGCCCTGCCGGCGGCGCGGCATGTGTTCACCCACCGGGTGTGGCAAATGTACGGCTGGCAGGCCGCCGCCCCGGCAAACAGCGCGCCGCCCGGCGGCGGCTGGGCCTTTGCCCAGGCGCGGGAAATAAGGGCGCGCTACGCCGTGCCGGGGGCTTTCGCGGCCTATGTTCCTCTCTAACTGCCAAATCCCGCACGCATCGACGGGAAACGCGGTTGCAATCCGGCGGCGCGGCGGTTATAATGAAGGTGCGGTAATAAGAACCTGTATTCACAGGAGGTAGTTTATGAACGCCGCCAAGACCGGCAAAAAAATCATGAAGCAACTGGGCCATGCCAAGCATCAGCTGCGGCAAATCCGCCGCCAGGTGGGCGGCATGGGAAAAACCGCTGTGGCGGGCGTCACCGGCGCCGCCCTGGCCATTGGCAGCGCGGGCCGCACTGTGAAGGACGGCGCTGCTGCCCTGAAGAAAAAGGCCCTTGGCAAAAAAAAGAAATCCGTGGAGGTTATCGAAGTGAAAAAAACAACCGTTATAGCACTTTTGGTTGCGCTGGCCGCCGTGGCCGGTGTGCTGGGCGCGCTGTACTTCTATGTGCTGCGCCGCGAAAAGGAACTTGACGAGTACGAGCAGCTTCTGTTCAGCGAAGACTTCAACGATGACCTGCTGGAAGAGGACTACGAGGACGAGGACGAGGACGAGCCTGCCCCCGCCCCTGCCAAAGGCAAAGCCAAGGCCTAAGCAAAGCGCAAAAAAAGAACCGGCGCAAGGCGGAACGCCTTGCGCCGGTTCTTTTTTTAGAGCAGATTAAGTGAACATCGGTTATACCGAGCGTAGGTAAATTCGGTGCTAGGCAAGGCGCGGAAACGCAGCAATGCTTGGTGCCTTGCAAGTT
>QMCE01001952.1_pt1 | contig 35771 bp, 34 predicted proteins | sample 1821851 | NCBI WGS metagenome assembly QMCE01 (sample SAMN09453174, study PRJNA476694) | Termite gut metagenome, whole genome shotgun sequencing project. | isolation source: worker | host: Odontotermes sp. | place: South Africa:Pretoria | collected 2016-01-28 | reverse complement strand
ATCAGCGTGTTATAATCTTTCCTGATACATTCATCTATCCTCTCATTGAAACAGATATAGCCTTTTGCTATTTCAAACAATCCGACAAAGTGATATAAGGGACTTTCCCGGCTTGCACAGCTGTTTGAAAGCGCGTATTTTAGCATATCATCCGGAAATAGATGGAGTACGTCCGTTGCTTTTAACTGATTGCCGGATGTCCCCAGCTCGGGGGATAACAGACCAATTTTTCGATTGCAGACAAAAATTATTTCGAAGAAATTTTGGAACTTCATCAGAACTGTATATTTTTGTACCGAATTTGGTACACTTTAAAATTTTAAGATTATGGCAGTCGTACAAGTAACATCAAGAGAGTTTAGAGCCAATCAAGCTACCTTGTTTGGACTTGCAGATAAAGGAGAAAAAGTGATTATCCGTAGAAGAAACAAGCCGTCATATATACTAACAACTATCAATGACGATGATTTTTTTCTATCGGCAGAAGCCGAAGCAAGATTAGAATTATCTCGTAAGCAATATTTGTCGGGAGAAACAATTGTGTGCAAAACAGCCGAAGAAGCAGTTGAATACCTTAAATCACTATGAATTATACGATTGAATTTGCACCCGAAACTGTTAAAATTATCGCGAAATGGAAGAAATCAAATCCAATTCCGTTTAAAAAATTAACCGGCTTTATGCCCGAATTGGCAGAGCATCCACGCACAGGAACAGGACATCCCGAACCTTTGACTTCGGGAAACGATGTAACATATTCGAGAAGAATATCCGCAAACGACCGAATAATTTATGACATCTACGATGAAAAAGTAGTCGTTTTAATTTTGTCCGTTGAGGGACATTACAGCGATAAATAAATAGTATCTGTGCCTGACTTTGGGCTAAGCCAGACAGAATAATAACACGAAAATGGAGACCGAAATTTGAAGTTATTCCCTAGGTTAGCGCGGTTCGGTGAATAGGTACAACACTGAAAGTAATGAAATAATTGAGATGTGCGAGCTACCCTGTCGTCCACACATTTTTATTTTTTGCAATTTATTTTTGAAAAATAGTTATACTTTTGTGTGTTGATTTAAAAGGGATTTGTTATGAAAACGAAAACATTAAATAAAGCAACGAGCGATAAAATAAGTTTTATGACTTACATTGTTCCTGCCTTCGCTGACGCTTACAAAATGAATGTCAAAGAGGCGTGGCTGTATTTGAAAAAATATGGAGGTTGGGATTTTCTCAAAAAGCATTGGTGGGCGTTACACACCGACAGTACCTTTTGGGCGGTACGAAGTATTTACAATGTTTGTTATCGAAATGGAGGTCTAAAATGAAACTTTATCACGGCAGTTGTACGGCAATAGAAACAATTGACCTTAATCGTTGCGAGGTTGGTAAAGATTTTGGACATTGATGACCGACCACGGAATAAATGAAATGGAGGCAACAGACAAATACTGCACTTCAAACACTTACTCCCAACTTGCCAACAAAACAACCGGATTTTATAAAAAAGACTGGACGGAAATATACGAACTCTTAAAACAAGAATTGAACTAAGAAGAACGGAAACGACAATCGCTAACCCTTGGCTGGCGCGGTTCACAGAACCGTGCCAAGGGACAGTTTAACTAAAGGTTAAAAGCTGACAACTTGCTGTTATGTGGGCAACTTGGAGATTAATAACGAATTAGAAAAATAGAAAAATGAGAATTTATAAATTTACAATTTTCAAATATTTACTAAAAGAAGTGTTATGGATTATGGTCATAGCTCTTTTGATTTCATTATTTATTGTGATATTGGAGAAAAATTCTGATTTTTTCAACTATATTTTTTGTTTATATTTTTTTGGTGGAATATTTGTTTGTGCTGTGTTTTTTGTTCCTTGGGACATCAATTATATATTCAATGATTGGGGAAAGGAACTGCATATTGACAAGCGAAGACAAGAACTATTATTGAAGAAAGGAAGAGAAGAGATTTTTTTGCGTTTTTCTGAAATTGACTGTGTGCGGAAATATCATAATAGAAGTGCTCGATTTCCAAGGACATATTATCGTATTCGATTAAAAAAGCCAAATGATTATGTGTTTTTTATAAGTCGATTAACTGTTGAAAATTTGGAAAAAGAGATGGAAACGGTTACTTTTTATTATACCGAAGAAGCTTTCGCTTTGATACCAAATTGGAAAGTGCCGAGTAAACGTACATTAATCGAAAAAGATACAAGGTAAAATTAGCAAAATGGTCAATACCGAAAATATCAATAAAAAAACTGCAACACAACGGGCGGTTTGGCGCAATTGAGGCTTAGCTCGCTCAATAATTTATGCTGATTGTCAGTGTTTTGTATCCGTTCAAGCGGCTGTAAAAATCTCAGGTTGGTGCATTTGTGTAAAGTACGATTTTTTGACAAGGTATAGGTTATAAACCTGCACCAGCCAAGGGAAAGAAGAGACAAATTAATAGAAAATCCACGATTGTTTCGGGGATTTTTCACTTTCACAGGTCATTCCCATAAGTTGCCTTTACAAGTTCCAAATAAAATTGTTAGTATAACAGAAGAAAACTATACACATAGTCATGGTTAAATTAGGTAAGCCCACCGTTTCTTACGGTATGACCCTATCGGATTTAATCGCACACAACTTCGGTAAATAATTGAAAACAAGTAAAAATAAAAGAAACTGACATTTTATTCACCTTATTGAAAACCAACTATTTTGAAAATAAAAGAAGCGCAATACAAATGAGTGAAAACTAACCAAAATCACCTCATAATCAGGGGGGCACTGGTTCAAGCCCAGTTGGGCCTACATTTAAAGTTAAGCACTTGCAGAGAAATTTGCAGGTGCTTTTTCTTTCTAATGGTCGCGACAAAATAAAAAAATATTACTTCGATAGAAAACTGTAAAAAATCTAAGTATCTAAAATTCAAATGATAGATATTGTTGATTTGTTAAATATAATTTTTAATTGATGTTAAAAAGATAAAAATAATTTGCATGTATAAAAAAGTACTGTATATTTGGTACAAAGAAAAACAAGGCCAAGAAGAGTTTACATTGCGATTTGTAATATAATCTGCGAGTAAGACAAGAGAGGAGGAAGGAGTTTATCGCCCAATTCCTCTCGTGGTTTTGTTTTTTTGTCATTTTTATACCAAAGTATTATGATCGTTACTTTTCAGTTCCCAATAATAGATTTTCGGGATTTGCTTGCAGAAAAAGAGCAACATAAACTGCCAGTAAAGCTATACGTAGATGATGATTACGGAATGATACATAATTTCGGAGAAAGTCATCATGGTGTAAAAAACGGAAAGAATACTGTCCCGAGTTTTTCCCGTTTTTTTAGTGCCAAAAATCTTATACGTTTTGTCGATGAAGAATTTCAAAAAGCAGGAGTGGAGGGAGCTCGAAAGATATCCAGAAGATATTATTGCGATGACATTGTAATAGGTCGAATTGAAATAAGTTTAATCGACACCCCCAAAAAAGCATTAAGCATAAATAATATCAAAAAAGTTATATCAAAATATGCCGGATTACCAATAAAGATAGATGTAAATAAAGAAGAAAATAATTGTAAATTAATTGAATCAATAGATTATATAGTAGATGCTTATTATTATTCTACTGTAAAGAAAAGCAATCCGGATACAAAATTAAAATCGTTAGTACAAACAGGCGGACATCCTGTTTGTATTGTTCAATTGGAACAAGGAGAAAGGATTAATAAAATAACTGACGACGATGATTTTCAAACAATTACAATCAATGGCGGGGAATTTAAACTTCATTATTTTAAGCACGAACGTTTAAAAGCAAATACAAAGTTAGATGTATATGTATTGGAGCCAATTTTAGAAAATTCAACGGAAAGTATACGTATATTTAGAAGAGCGATTTCTTTAATTCACGCGGAAAAACAAAAAATTTTAAAATTGTATTCATTTGTTTCAAAAGAAAATAATGGATTGGACAATGATGATTTAAAGACAAAGGAGAAAATTCTTAAATGTATCAGTAAAACACAAAAAAATTTGTTGAAAAACGAAAGGTTTGGAATTGATGTTGATGAAATTTCGAATTTAATATTTGATGCAAAAGAAATAATAGATGATAATATTGATTTTAAAAAGATTGAAAAGTACACTAAGGATATAGCAACTAAATTTTCAATAGGACAAGCCCAGTTGCTTTGCAACGAACTAAATTATACTACGATTATTAAACGAGCAGAAGAAATAATAGAAGAATATTCGGGAAATCCGGACAGGCAAAAAGATATAGAAGAATTAAAACAATTACAATTAAAAGCTAAAGAAGAATCAAAATATTGGGCAGCTAAATTGGTCAGAAAAATAGAATCCACCAAAATAGGATAGAATCAATAATATTGATAGACAGAAAAGAAGATAATCCGGCGATAGAAATTTAACATTAAAAATAAATGTATTATAATCTTAATTATAAATAATTATGGAAAATAATGAAATTATTGACGGTTCTTATTGGTTAAAATGGGATAAAGACCATACAAATGAAGCTATTAAGAAATTAGAAAATGGTGCGGAAAAATTAGAAAAACTTTCTGGGGGTGCGGAAAAATTAGAAAAACTTTCTGGGACTTTTTTGACATTTTACACGGCTCTCTATGGTGTTGGTGGTATGTTTGCTTTTAATTTCACAAAATATGAAAATGTTTCACTTCTGGCAGTAATCTTGCTTGCTATACCAATTGTTACGTTAATGCTCTCATTTTGGTCGTGTTATAAAGCTCAAATGCCTGTAATAGTAGAAGCAGCAGAGATCGAAGAAGATGAAAAATTTAAAAATGCTATTGCTCAAACGCAACAGCTGTTTGCAACGGAAGAAATAGTAGATATTCTGAAAATCAAATATGCCTATAATAAAATTATCGAGAAAAAAACTAAAAGAATAGAATTAGCTTTGACTTTTGCTCTTTCGTCGGCAATATCCATGGCGTTGGGGTTAGTTGCATTGTTTATACAACATAATTTAGCTCAAATTTAATTTTCAGCTAAAGAAATATTAATATGTCAAATAAAAAATGCAAAAAATATACGTTTTTGATAGAAAAAATCTTGTTTTTGAGGTAATTTATTGGGAAATCAATAGTTTCTGTATCTTATTTCCGACATATATTTGACCTTGTCAACCGATTATAATAATTACCCCGGTTTTTGCCCATAAACAAGCGAAACCGCGGTAATTTTAGAAAATAATGAGATATAAATTTATTATCAATATATTATTCATTTACTGAATATCCCTAATTAAATTCTTTATAGTGAATATCTTACAAGTACTCATCATTCGATTTATGACACTGCCAAATTTTCAATAGAATTCTTCGGAAAATATTAATGCTAAAAAACTTTGCGTCTTCGCAAACTTTGTGTTTAACCCCAAAAGCGCAAGCGCATGCATTCATTTATTTTAACGCGAAGCCGCAAAGACGCAAAGAAATTTTCTGATTTTCCGAAGAGGTCTAATAATTATCGTGTTGATTTAAGTGCTTCATCCAACGAAATTTCCAATGCTTTGGCAACCCCCTCTCCATAAGCGGGATCGGCTTTGTAACAGTTTCTTACATGGCGTTGCTTGATAAACAATTCGGCATCACCCATTGCGCGGGCGGTGTTTTCAAAGAGCACTTGCTGTTGTTCCGGCGACATCAGGCGGAACAAATCGCCCGGCTGGCTGTAATAATCGCTGTCATATTCCCGCTCATTATAATTGTACGCATCCCCGTGCAATTTAAGAGGCGGTTCTTTTGTTTCGGGAGTGGCTCATATCCAAGCGTGGAACCATGGTTTCCGTCTGTGCGCATTTGTCCATCGCGGTGAAAGGCGTGAAACGGGCAACGTGGACGGTTAACCGGTATCTCATTGTGGTTTACGCCCAACCGGTAACGCTGTGCATCGCCATAAGAAAACAGCCGTCCCTGCAACATCTTGTCGGGCGAAAAGCCAATACCGTCAACCTCATTTATAGGATTGAAAGCAGACTGTTCTACTTCGGCATAATAGTTTTCAGGATTTTTGTTGAGTTCCAAAATGCCCACATCCATCAGTGGAAATTCTTTGTGCGACCAAACTTTTGTCAAATCAAACGGATTAATGCGATAGCTATCTGCCTGTTCTTCGGTCATGACTTGGATTTTGAACTCCCAACGCGGAAAGTCGCCCTGTTCAATGGCATTATATAAATCTCTCTGATGCGATTCTCTATCTTTTGCAATAATAGCTTCTGCCTCCGCATCGGTTAGATTTTTTATTCCCTGGCAAGTAACAAAATGAAATTTCACCCATGTTCTTACGTTATCTTTATTGATAAAACTGTATGTATGACTTCCAAAGCCGTGCATATTCCTGTATGAAGCGGGAATTCCTCTGTCGCTCATTGTAATAGTAACTTGATGCAGAGCTTCGGGCAAAAGCGTCCAAAAATCCCAGTTGTTGTTTGCACTGCGCATATTGTTGCGCGGGTCGCGCTTGACGGCGTGATTTAGGTCGGGAAATTTGAGCGGGTCGCGCAGAAAAAATACAGGCGTATTATTACCCACCAAGTCCCAGTTGCCGGCATCAGTATAAAATTTCATCGCAAAACCGCGAATATCACGTTCCGCATCGGCAGCACCGCGTTCTCCTGCTACGGTTGAAAAACGAACAAAGCAATCGGTCTTTTTGCCAACTTGTGCAAAAATAGATGCACGAGTATACTTTGTAATATCGTGTGTCACGGTAAATGTTCCGTAAGCTCCCGACCCTTTTGCGTGCATGCGGCGTTCGGGAATTACTTCTCTGTCAAAATGGGCCAGTTTTTCGATAAACCATGGGTCTTGCAGGAGCATTGGTCCCGGTTGTCCTGCGGTTTGCACATTTTGGTTGTCCGCGACCGGACGACCTGAAGATGTTGTCATTTTTTTATTGTCCATAATTTTTTGTTTTTTGTGTCCTTGTCGAACGGTGTGTATATGTTAAGTAAACAAATTTTTTGCGTATAAGTTCTTGATTTCATCTAATTTGTTCATTAGATCTTTTCGGAAAATAAAAAGATTTTTAGCGTCTTTGCAAATTTTGCGACTTTGCGTTAAAATTGACAGATGCACTAGCGCTTTTTGTTCGGCGCGAAGTCGCAAAGGTCGTGAATACGCTAAGTTTTTAAGAAGCTGTTTGAGGTAATTATGCACATCAGGAGTTAAAGAGTGCGCCCAAGTCCGTAGGACTTGTATCCGGATAACCTCGTGCAAACGAAGTGCAGCTCGAGGTAGTTCGCAATAGATCCAGTCTCTACACTTCCAATCAACCCCGCAGCGGGTTGAACTCCTCCGGAGTTCGGAGAGAGATAGCCGTTCCTCATACCCCGAACTGCGCTTCGCTTGTAAGGGGTTATCCATATTAAGCGCCTTCGGCGTAAGGGTGATATGCCTTTTATCGCATTTTTTTCAACTCCTGATGAGCATAATTAATTCAAACAGGTGCTAATAATTAATTCATTTCCCGAAGAGGTCTATTTGTTGAAGTAATGTTGATAGAAGCGGCAGAAAGTCCTGTTGAGCGACCTAAAAAACAGAGATTGAATTATTCGGGCAAGAAAAAACGTCATACACAAAAGACACAGATTGCAGCAGGCAAATCAAGTCGCAAAATACTTTGTACTGCATTCGACAAAGGTCACAGGCATGATTTAAACTTTGCAGCTTTGCGTTTAACCCCAAAAGCGCAAGCGCATTCATTTATTTTAGCGCCAAGCCGCAAAGTTCGCCAAGCCGCAAAGAAATTTTAAAGGTCTAATGTTGTTCATTGCGATTTTTTCATTCAAAGGTATTCTGCGGGGGTGGCGGTAAATTGACCTCCTCTCACTTCCCCGTAATAATCCTCTTTACCTCATTCAACTTATTCAGCGCCTCAATCGGAGTCAGGTTATTTACATCCAAATTAGTGATTTCATCGCGAATTTGAGAAAGAACAGGATCGTCTAACTGAAAAAAGCTTAACTGAAAACCTTCACGATTTCCGGCAATTTCCTTGACAGGTTTTGAAATACCCGATTTCCGGTTATCACTTTCAAGCTGGCGCAAGATTTCATTAGCGCGGTTTACTACGCTTTGAGGCAAGCCGGCTAATTTGGCGACATGAATACCAAAACTGTGTTCACTTCCGCCTTTAGATAATTTTCGCAAAAAGATAATCTTGTTGTCCACCTCTTTTACCGAGACATTGAAATTTCGTACTCGCTTAAATGATTTTTCCATTTCGTTGAGTTCGTGGTAATGGGTGGCAAAAAGTGTTTTTGCGCGCGCATTCGGGTGTTCGTGTATATGCTCTACAATAGCCCATGCAATGGAAATTCCGTCGTAAGTGCTGGTTCCCCTCCCCAATTCATCGAATAAAACCAAACTGCGCGGAGAAAGATTGTTGATGATGCTTGCCGCCTCGTTCATCTCCACCATAAAGGTTGATTCGCCCATCGAAATATTGTCAGATGCCCCGACACGGGTGAAAATCTTATCCACCACGCCGATAGTTGCCTGTCCGGCAGGCACAAAACAACCGATTTGCGACATCAGTACAATCAGTGCCGTTTGGCGCAGCAAGGCCGATTTACCAGCCATGTTCGGACCGGTAATCATAATGATTTGTTGCGAATTACTGTCAAGCAACAAGTCATTAGCAATGTATTGTTCTCCCGGAGGCAGCTGCTTTTCGATCACCGGATGCCGTCCCTGGCGGATGTCAATCACATCGCTTTCATTGATTTGAGGACGCACATATTTGTTTTCGGCAGATATTTTTGAGAACGAGAGCAGACAGTCCAATTGTGCTATCAGGTTAGAATTTACCTGAATGGCCGGAATGTATTCCGCCAATTCCAATACCAATTCGTTGTATAGCTTTGTTTCCAGGGAGAGAATTTTTTCCTCTGCTCCAAGAATCTTTTCTTCATATTCTTTCAGCTCCTGCGTGATGTAACGTTCCGCTCCGGTCAAAGTCTGTTTCCGGATCCAGTCGCCCGGCACTTTGTCTTTATGCGTATTTCTGACTTCAATATAGTATCCGAAAACATTGTTGTAACTGATTTTCAGACTCGGAATCCCGGTATTGTCGCTTTCGCGTTGTTGAATTTTCAACAAATAATCTTTTCCCGAATAGGCAATCTGTCGCAATTCATCCAATTCATCGCAGATTCCCGATGCGATAACCCCTCCTTTATTGAGCATATTAGGAGGGTCGTTGTTGATTTCCCGGGCGATTTTTTCCCGGATATTGGGACAAGGGTTCAATTGCTCGCCAATCCGTTGCAATGCGTTGTTCTTGCTGTTCAAGCAGGTTTCTTTGACAGGCAAGATAGACGACAAAGCCACTTTCAGCTGAACTACCTCGCGAGGGGTTATCCTGCCTACGGCAACTTTGGATATAATCCGTTCCAAATCCCCAATAGTAGCCAGGTTTTCATTCAACGTCTGCTTCAATCTGGAGTCTTTGTAAAAATTTTCGACCATATCCAGCCGTTCGTTAATCGGCTTCACATCTTTCAAGGGGAAAGCAATCCAGCGTTTTAATAAACGCGAACCCATCGGCGAAATAGTCTTGTCCAATATATCGGCAAGCGTTTTTCCTCCTTCATGTATCGTGCCGTATAGTTCGAGATTGCGTATGGTAAAACGGTCTAACCATACATACCGGTCTTCCTCAATGCGCGACAGGTGAGTAACGTGTCCGATTTGCAAATGCTGCGTTAAATCCATGTAATGGAGAATCGCCCCGGAAGCGATAATTCCCATTTCCAGATTTTGAACCCCGAATCCTTTGAGGTTTTTTGTTTCAAAATGCTTAAGCAGGCGGTCGTTGGCAGCTTCGGAGGTAAAAACCCAATCTTCCAGCTCAAAGGTAAAATATTTCGCTCCGAAACGTTCTTCAAAAATAGCGCGTTTACTTCGTTCAAACAGTACTTCTTTGGGCGACATGCTGTTTAATAGCTTGTCAATGTATTCGAAATTACCTTCTGCCGTCAAAAATTCTCCGGTAGAAATATCTAAAAAAGCCACTCCGGCACCTTTCTTTGCCAGATGAACGGCAGCGAGGAAATTATTTTCTTTGTGATTAAGTATATTGTCGTTGATTGAAACGCCGGGAGTAACCAATTCGGTAATGCCTCTTTTCACCAGCTTTTTTGTCAGTTTCGGGTCTTCCAACTGGTCGCAAATAGCCACACGCTGCCCGGCTCTTACTAATTTAGGTAAATACGTATCTAATGCGTGATGCGGAAACCCTGCCAACTCGACCGAACTTGCAGATCCATTCGCCCTTTTAGTCAATGTGATTCCGAGAATTTCGGATGTTTTGACAGCGTCATCCGAAAATGTTTCATAAAAATCGCCCACACGAAACAACAGAATGGCATCGGGATGTTTTCCTTTGATTTCAAGGTATTGCTTCATTAAGGGTGTTTCTGCTATTTTTGCCATATATAAAAATTTCTACAAATATAGAAAAGATTTACAAGATTAACGATAAAATATAAGCGGCCTCGTAAAACTTAGAAACTGTTTGAATTTTTGGGAGGTGATGTTTCCCACCAAAGACACAAAGAACACAAAGATCAAAAAAAACTTTGTGCTCTTTGTGTCTTTGTGGGAAACATTTATTAATTGATAATGCGAATCAGGAGTTGAATGAAATGTGCGTTAATAACCATAGGATGGTATTTTGATAAATCTTCCGGTTTCTTCCCCCACTTTACGTTGAATTTCGTAAAGGAATTGCTAAAACGAATAAAATCAACAGATTAAATGAATTAATAAATTGTTGATATGAACATAAATTGTTGATAAATTGTTAATAAATTGTCAATACTCCGTTGATATGAAGTTGGAAAAAATACCAGTGGGGGATTGTGGGGAGTTGATAAAAATTACTAATTTTACAAAGTCGTTTTTAAACAAAAAAAGAATGCACCAATTTCTAAGTAACATAGAAGCGAAAGCAGACAATAAAGGACGGTTATTCGTTCCTGCCCTTTATCGCAAATCCCTTGAGAAATGGGAGGAGACTGCTTCGTTGTACTTGGAGGTGGATACAGTAAGTAAATGTGCGAAACTTTATCCCGAATCGGTTTGGAAAAAGCTGGATGAGCAGTTCCGGGCGAAACTGAACTTATGGGATAAGAGAGATGCAAGCCTTTACCGCCAATTTACTTCGCGTGTAGAATGTGTTGAATTGGATGCGAGCGGCAGAATTTTAATCCAAAAGAAATACTTGGAAAAAATTGAAGTTGAAGTAGAGGCTCTTTTTGTAGGTGTTGGCAGCTATTTTGAAATTTGGAATAAAGAAAACTTTGAAACTTCGCTCTACGATGAAGAAGATTTTGACAGGGCAATGCAGGAAAAAATGGGTAATAATTAAGGAATATGGAAACAGTATATCACATACCGGCACTTCTTCAGCAATGTATCGACGGCTTGGAAATCAAACCGGATGGGATATATGTTGATGTAACTCTTGGTGGAGCGGGGCATTCGCGCGAGATTTTGAAACACTTGGGGAAAAATGGTAAGCTTATTGGTTTCGACCAGGATGAAGATGCAATAAAAAATGCCCCTGACGATCCGCGATTTACTTTTGTCAGGGGTAATTTTAAACACCTGGCCAACTTTTTGAAATACCACGGAGTGGAAAAAGTAGATGGAATCTTGGCAGACTTAGGTGTTTCATTTCATCATTTCGATGATTCGCAACGGGGCTTTTCTTTCCGGTTCGATGGTGAGTTGGATATGCGAATGAATCAAAAAGCCCCGGTTAAAGCGGCAGATATTATTGAAAAGTATCCGGAAAAAGAACTGGCTGATATTTTTTTCTACTTCGGCGAATTGTCGAATGCGCGGAAAATAGCTGCCGCAATTGTCAAAGCGCGTGAGAGCACAAAGATTAAAACAACAGTAGCATTGTTGGAAATTTTGGAACCGCTTTTCAAAAAAGACAAGCAAAAAAAGGAAATGGCGCAAGTATTCCAAGCCCTTCGCATTGAGGTAAACAAGGAAATGGAAGCATTGCGGCGTTTTCTCGCACAATCTCAATCGGTGCTGAATCCGGGCGGACGTTTGGTCATTCTTACCTACCATTCGCTGGAAGACCGTTTGGTCAAAAATTTCCTCAAATCGGGAAATTTTGAAGGAAAAGTGGAGCAGGCGGAAACAAAAAAACACCTTTCCGCTTGATTAATAATAAGGTAATCGTTCCGGATGAGGAAGAAATCGCGAACAATCCAAGGTCGCGAAGTGCGAAATTGAGGATTGCAAGCCTCTCCCCAAGCCTTTCTTCACAAGAGAAGAAAGTTACTAACATGGGAAGGCCATTCTAACATAATGGAGAGTTAAACAAATAATGAAATATACTCTGCCCTCTCTTGTGGAAAGGGAACCGGGGAAAAAAGTTTATACAGTATGAAGATTTTCAAAAAAAAACTTGCTAATGTGAAGGAATTTTCCGATATGACGGGACATTCCATCAAGGATGTATTTGCGGGAAACATACTGACCAAAAAAAATTTGACCGGTCAATGGAAATTGATTTTGCTCCTCGGCTTCCTCACATTCGGTTACATCGGTAACCGTTACAGTTGCGAGCAGAAGATTGCAGAAATAGACAGATTGCAGAGAAAGCTGGTAGATGTAAAATTTGAAGCTTTAACCCATTCGTCCGAATTAATGGAAATGGGAAAGCAATCGCAAGTGCAGAAGATGATTTGTAACAGAAATATAAAACTAACGGAGAGTACCACTCCTCCATATCGAATAGAGTTGAAATAGCATGACTGTTAAAAAAGAAATCATAGTACGTTTTGGTATTGTGTATGCAATAGCCGTCCTGATAATGATTCCCATTTTGCTTTTCGCAGGGAGTACCATTTTCAAGGAAGGTGAATTTTGGCGCAGTCTGGGATCCAAATCTAAAATAGACAGTCTTATCGTAAAACCCAACCGGGGGAATATTTTGGCTTGTAACGGTGAATTATTGGCAAGTTCCATACCTTCTTACAAGCTACGCATGGATTTTAACCTGTATGATAAGAATAAAGGTAAAAATACATTCAATAAGGATACATTAGACAAATATATAGGCAGTATTTCAGAATTGCTTGACTCTATTTATAACTACCGGAGCAAGGAAAAATTCAAAAAGCATATCCTGCAAGGATACGAAACAAGGAGTAGTCATTACCTGTTGGATGCTAACAATATTTCTTATACCGATTTGAAAGAGATAAAAGAGCACCCTTATTTCAAAAAAGGTTCAAACAGGAGCGGATTGGTTGTTTACGAGCAGGTTAGCCGTAAGAAACCTTTCGGTTCGCTGGCATCCCGTACCATCGGCGGACTGTATGGTGAAATAGATAAAGGAGGAAGTAGCGGGTTGGAAAAAACGTATAATGAAAAGCTGAAAGGAAAACCCGGAATCGCCTCTCGACGAAAAATAGCAGGTAAATACCGGTCTGTCAATGAAATTGATCCGCAAGATGGATTCGATATTAAAACAACAATTGACGTAAATATACAGGATATTACCGAAAGTGCCCTGTTGGAAGAACTCTTGCGGGCGAAAGCAGGGAAAGGTTGTGCCGTAGTAATGGAAGTAGCAACAGGAGAAATAAAAGCAATCAGCAATTTGGAATTAGTAAAAAACGGACGGTACGCTGAAACCGATAATTTTGCATTTTGTAGTCAGACCGAACCCGGATCTACCTTTAAGGTCGCTTCAATCATTGCTGCGCTGGAAGATGGAGTAGTAGACACCTCCTACCACGTAGACACCAAAAATGGAGAATGGGTAATAATAAAAGGAGAGAGACCCCTGACAGACCACAATTGGAAAGCTGATGGTAGTGGTGGATACGGGAAAATATCAGTAGCTCAGGCAATTTGGTATTCATCCAATATTGGAATTGCTAAAATGATTGATGAAAAATACAAAAACAAACCGGCTCGTTTTATAGAGATGCTTTATAAAATGGGATTGAACGAACCTGTTAATTTAGAAATTCCCGGTTCGGCAAAACCCAAAATAAATCATCCGGATGATCCGGCGGCGCAATGGTCGGGAAGGAGTCTTACATCCACATCATACGGCTATTATGTAGAGATACCGCCTATTTACACACTGATGTTCTACAACGCAATTGCCAATAAAGGCGAGATGGTTAAACCTTTTTTGGTGAAAGCTATTTGCCAGAATGGAACAGAAAACGAAAAATTTGAAAAAGAAGTAATCAACTCATCTATTTGTAGCCAAAATACATTGGGAAAAGTGAACCAAATGTTGGTGGATGTAGTCGAAAAAGGTACGGCGAAAGCAGTACGTTCCGAAAATTTCCAAATTGCAGGAAAAACCGGAACCGCACGAGTGGGTTACAGTAAAACAAGAGTGGCCAAAACACACCAGCTTTCCTTTTGTGGTTATTTTCCCGCTGATGCGCCAAAATATAGCTGTATTGTAGTAGTATGGGATCCGGGCGAAAAAAGAAATCCTTCCGCAGGAAATATTTGCGGACCGGTATTCAAAAACATTGCCGAGCGCATTTATGCCCAAAGTCCGCTGTTGCAGGAAAAACCTAACACCCCTTGTGATGTTGTTGAGTTACAGATTCCTGTTACCAAAAATGGTAAGCGCGAAGAGTTGCAGATTGTGCTGGATAAATTAGATATTCCGTATCATCCTCAGAATATGGATCAAGAAGAGTGGATTTTTTCCGAAGCGAAAAAAACAGCAGTGAATATGCGCACGCAGAAAATGTATGCACACCTTGTTCCCAATACAATTGGGATGGGAGCAAGAGATGCTGTTTTCCTGTTGGAAAACAGAGGCTTGCGAGTACGTATTTCGGGACGGGGAATTGTTGACTCTCAGTCCATTGAAGCCGGGAAGGTTATAAAAAAAGGAGATATTATTCAATTACGATTAAAATTAAAATAAGCGTATGAAAACATTAGCAGAAATACTACATGCAGTTCCGGTGCAAGAATGTACCGGCGAGTTGAATACGCCTGTTTGCGGAATAGCTTCCGATTCGCGGAAAGTGGAACCGAACTTCTTATTTATAGCCACTCGCGGCACACAATGTGATGGACACGATTTTATCCCTGCCGCTATAAATAAAGGGGCAAAAGCAATCATTTGCGAAAAAATGCCGGAGCAAAAAAATCCGGATATTACTTGTATAAAAGTAAAAAATGCCAATGAGGCATTAGGACAAATCGCTTCGGCGTGGTTCGATTTTCCTTCATCCAGGTTAAGACTGGTTGGAGTTACAGGAACGAATGGAAAAACAACCATTGCTACGCTGTTGTATCAGCTCTTTATGCGTTTGGGTTACAAAACCGGCTTACTGTCGACTGTCTGCAACTATGTGAACAACGAAAAAATACCGGCAACCCACACCACGCCCGACCCGGTTTCGCTCAACGCCTTATTAGCGAAAATGGTAAATGCCGGTTGTGAGTACGCCTTTATGGAAGTGAGTTCCCATGCAGTAGAGCAACGGCGGATTGCCGGATTGGAGTTTGCCGGTGGCGTATTTACTAACCTAACCCGCGACCATTTGGATTATCACGAAACTTTTGCCAACTATTTAAAGGCGAAAAAACGGTTTTTCGATGATTTACCCAAAGAGGCGTTTGCATTAACCAATGCCGACGACAAAAACGGCTTAATCATGTTGCAAAACAGTAAGGCAAAAAAACAGACCTACTCCACCCGCGCTCTTGCCGGTTTTAAAGTACGGATTTTGGAGGATAATTTTGACGGAATGCTGTTGGAAATAAACGGAAAAGAAATTGTTGTTCCATTTACCGGCCGGTTTAATGCCGCCAATTTATTGGCGGTTTTCGGAACAGCGGTATTGCTTGGCCAGGAAGAAAACGAAGTGCTGGTTAATCTCAGCGCCTTGCGAAGTGTGTCCGGGCGGTTTGAAGTATTACACGCGCCGGCAGGTTATAAGGCGATTGTCGATTACGCCCATACGCCCGATGCTTTGCAAAACGTTATCAACACCATCAATGAGATACGCGAAGGTGCAGGTAAGCTCATCACGGTAGTCGGTTGCGGTGGAAATCGCGACAAGGGCAAGCGTCCGGTAATGGCACGCGAGGCAGTTAACGGCAGCGACCAGGTAATTTTCACTTCCGACAACCCGCGCAATGAAGACCCGGTAGCAATCATCAACGATATGCTCGAAGGATTGGATGTGATTCAAAAGCGGAAAGTAATCGCTATTCCCGACAGGTATCAAGCTATAAAAACAGCTTGTACGCTGGTTCAGCCGGGCGATATAATTCTTGTTGCCGGCAAAGGACACGAAGATTATCAAGAAATAAACGGGGTAAAACATCATTTTGATGACAAAATAGTACTAAAAGGTATGAATAATTAAATGATAAATGATAATTTTACAGGCAAAATTTAATACAATGATGAAGAAAATAGTTAACTTATTGGCTGCCTTATCATTATCGATAACAGCGTTTGCCCAGGAGGCAAAAATAGAGAGTATTTTGGAAAACGGCGTGGCGAAAAGTCAGCCGGAAGTTGCGAATACAGACACTACTGAGGAAAAGGGTGTTTTGATTAACGGCGTTATTTGGGCAACGCGTAATGTGGATGTGCCCGGTGCTTTTGCGCGTACTTCCAGAGATGCGGGTATGTTTTATCAGTGGAACCGTTCACTTGGATGGTGTGCTACCGACCCGCTTGTTGATTCTAACGATTATGATAAATGGGACAGTATTATCCCTACCGGTGTTACTTGGGAGAAAAACAACGACCCAAGTCCGAAAGGCTGGCGTGTACCTACTTTCGATGAAATTGACAAGCTGCTTGATACCGACTTCGTGAGCCGTATCTGGATTGTTGAGAATGGCATAAGCGGAATCCGGTTTACCGACAGGGAAAACGGCAATACGCTCTTTTTTCCTGCTGCCGGCTATCGCGACACAAATAACGGATCTCTCGATGGCGTAGACTTGGGCGGATACTACTGGAGCAGTACGCAAAACGACAGTTCTACCTCATATAGCTTGTACTTTTATACCCTCAGTGCGGGCCGCTTTGCTAACGGTAGCGGCTACGGATTATCCATTCGCAGTGTATCGGAAAAAGTAATCGAAGAAGCACCGGATGAAGAACACATACAAAATTAATCCCTAATCATTATTAAAAATGTTTTACACTCTATTCCACTATTTATCTCAATTCGACGTTCCGGGATCCGGAGTGTTTAAATACATTTCGTTCCGTTCTGCGTTTGCGTTTATCTTTTCCCTGCTGATTGCTACATTTATCGGGAAACGAATCATCCGCTATTTGCAGAAAAAACAGATCGGAGAGATTATCCGCGACCTCGACCTGGAGGGGCAGATGAGCAAAAAAGGGACACCTACGATGGGAGGAATCATCATCATCATTGCCATCGTTATTCCGTGCCTGCTTTTTGGAAGATTGGAAAACATTTACCTGATTTTGATGTTGATTTCTGTGGTTTGGCTGGGTTGTATCGGTTTTTTGGACGACTATATCAAAGTTTTCAAAAAAGACAAAGAAGGCTTGCACGGCAGGTTTAAAATTATCGGACAAATAGGTCTTGGACTGATTGTCGGTTTAACGCTCTATTTAAGCAACGATGTAGTTATCCGCGAAAACACCACAAAGGTACGTCACGATAATACGGAAGTTATAGAGTATGCCAAGCAAGACCAAAAGGCAACGAAAACCACTATCCCGTTTTTTAAAAACAACAACTTGGATTATGCCGATCTTTTTCCTTTTGCCGGAAAATACGCTCAAACGTGCGGTTGGATGCTCTTTGTATTAATTACTATTTTCATCGTAATGGCAGTTTCCAACGGCGCAAACCTGACGGACGGCTTGGACGGCTTGGCAACAGGTACCTCTGCTATTATCGGTACCACCTTGGGTATTTTGGCATACCTTTCGAGTCACGTTGAGTTTGCCGGATACCTTAACATTATGTATATACCACATTCGGAGGAATTGGTAGTCTTTATCTGTGCTTTTGTCGGTGCCACAATCGGTTTTTTGTGGTATAACTCGTATCCCGCGCAAGTCTTTATGGGCGACACGGGAAGTCTTACTTTGGGTGGAATTATCGCTGTCTTTGCGGTAATTATCCATAAGGAATTACTTATTCCGGTTTTATGCGGAATATTCTTGGTTGAAAATCTGTCGGTTGTGCTGCAAGTTTCCTACTTCAAATACACGAAGAAGAAATACGGCGAAGGACGGCGCATTTTCAAAATGGCACCACTGCATCATCATTACCAGAAATCAGGGGTTCCGGAACCAAAAATCGTTGCCCGCTTTTGGATTATCGGTATGTTGTTGGCGGTCTTGACGATTGTGACGTTGAAGTTGCGGTAATAATATTGGGTATGTGTATTTCTTCAAACTGCATCGCGTAGGCGTTGTGCGCAACGTCTCTGCAAAATGAAACAGATAGCAAAAATGGAAAATAAAAACTCAAATATAGTCATTTTGGGCGCAGGCGAAAGCGGCGTAGGCTCTGCCATTTTAGCCCGGAAGCAAGGCTTTGATGTTTTTGTGTCCGACTTATCGGAAATTAAAGACCGGTACAAAGCCGAACTGGACAAATATTCCATTGCGTGGGAAGAAAAACAGCATACGGAGGAAAAAATCCTCTCGGCAACTGAAGTAATCAAAAGCCCCGGTATTCCCGAAAAAGCCCCGATTATTAAAAAATTGCGCGGACAGGGTACGCCGGTCATTTCCGAAATCGAATTTGCAGGACGGTATACCAATGCCAAAACAATTTGCATCACAGGAAGTAATGGCAAGACCACGACCACGATGCTGACCTATCATATTTTGAAACAGGCCGGAGTAAACGTCGGATTGGCTGGAAATGTCGGAGCAAGCTTTGCCAAGCAGGTGGCTGAAGCTGATTTTGATTGGTATGTGTTGGAACTGAGTAGTTTTCAGTTGGATGGAATGTATAATTTCAAGGCAGACATTGCCATTCTGTTAAACATCACGCCTGACCATTTGGATCGATACGAATATAATTTTCAAAATTACATTGATTCCAAATTCAGGATTATACAAAATATGACGGAAAAGGAGTATTTCATTTATTGGAACGAAGATCCTGTTATCCGTGAAGAGTTGAAAAAGAGAGAAATAAAAGTAACTAAGTGTCCTTTTGCACTGAAAAACGAGGGAGAGACAGTTGCTTATATAGCAAATGAAATAGTAAGAATATCAATGCAAAACAAAAAATTTGAGATAGAGGTTGAAAAACTATCACTGAGGGGGGAGCATAACATTTATAATTCAATGGCGGCGAGCATTTCGGCTTGTATTGCCGACATAAACAAGGAGTCTATCCGCGAGTCGCTGAGCGATTTCCGGGGAGTAGAGCATCGCTTGGAGTATGTGGCTACAGTGCGTAATGTTGCGTTTATCAACGACAGTAAGGCAACGAATGTCAATTCCTGCTGGTATGCCTTGCAATGTATGAAAACCCCAGTGATCCTTATTCTCGGCGGTACGGACAAAGGAAATGACTATACCGAAATTGAGCATTTGGTAAAAGAAAAGGTACGTTCCATTATCTGTTTGGGTGTGGATAACACCAAGCTGCACGAATTTTTTGACGGAAAAGTAAATACAATCACGGATGCCCGGTCTATGCAGGAAGCAGTAGAGAAATCTTTCCAGCTGGCAGAGCGCGGCGATACGGTGTTACTCTCTCCTTGTTGCGCAAGCTTCGATCTTTTTGAAAATTATGAAGATCGCGGTTGTCAATTTAAAGAACAAGTGAAAAATCTTTGATTTTAGTTGCTGGATGTAAGATGCAAAATACTCTTTCTTCTTAAAAATGGATTGATAGAACCGATGCTATTGACTTGATTTCCAAATCAGGAAGGTATGGAGGAACGTGCTCACAAAGATATTGCTTTTAAAAATGACTGTCAAGCGTTTAATATATTTGTCTATCGGGCTACTTATTATCGGTTTTACCGGACTCCGGGTATTTAAGAAATGCAACGTGAATTCTGCATATACCGCCGGACAGCAAATAGACAGTTTAAACGGAGTTGCAGTTTTCTATAACGGTGGAGTTGATAATGTGTCGGGACGAAATACAACGAGCGACGGCTATAATCTGGGTTTAAAATACCAATGCGTTGAGTTTGTAAAAAGATATTATTATGAACATTTACATCACAAAATGCCTGACAGTTACGGACATGCCAAAGATTTTTTTGACAACGCCTTAACAGATGGCCTGAAGAACAAAAAGCGGGATTTAATCCAGTATGCAAACCCAAGTCAAGCGAGACCGGAAGTGAACGACCTTTTAGTTTTTGACGGTACTATTTCCAATAAATACGGACATGTAGCCATTATCTCGAACGTAACGGAGCATGAAATAGAAATTATACAGCAGAACCCGGGACCGTTTGGCAAGTCAAGAGAAACTATTTCAATAGACAGCACAAACGGAAAATGGGAAATAAAAAATAAACGGATTTTAGGTTGGCTCAGAAAAGATTGATAACTTACAATTTATAACTTACAAAAGAATACATCACTACGATGAAAGATTTTATACAGAAATACTTCAAGGGTGACCCAATCATCTGGACAATCTTGCTGTTGCTGATTAGCATATCGGCGATAGAGATGTACAGTGCATCAAGTTCCCTTGCTTTCAGGCAGAGCGACTATAATTCGCCTGTTTGGAGGCATATCCTTTTTCTTGGAGGAGGATTTTTTGTTGCTTTCATTGTCCACATGATTCCTTACAGGAAGTTTCCGGCAGGAGGAGTTCTACTTTTAGCATTTTCCCTCGTATTATTGGTTATTACACTTTTAACAGGAGTAAGTGCCAACAACGCTACCCGGTGGTTGGAGATAGGCGGCTTTCAGTTTCAGCCGTCCGAATTTGCCAAGTTAGCTGTTATCATCGTATTAGCTGTCATACTTGGTAAGAAACAGCAGGAAAAACATCCGGCAGATGATGCCTATAAACCGGGCATGATTGTCCTCGCAATCTCCTGCGTCATGATTTTACCGGAAAACTTTTCAACAAGCTTTCTCCTTTTCTGTGTCGGATTCCTGATGATGCTTTTCGGACGTGTTTCGCTCAAAAAGCTGGGAATGACTTTCGGTGCAATTGCGAGCTTTTGTCTTTTGCTGTATTTGGTAGGAACTTTTGTCCCGCCGGGTGTAGTCAAAGATGTACCTGGGCTACACCGGCTTCCAACTTGGTGTGCACGTATAAACGACCATGCTAAAACCGACATTATTAATGGTGATGAAAAAACAATTAAGGCATATATAGAAGATAATTACCAGGTTGCTCATTCTAAGATTGCAATTGCCAACAGCAACGGTTTCGGACGGGGACCGGGAAACAGCATTGAGCGTGATTTTCTCCCTCAGGCATATTCCGATTTTATTTTTGCAATCATTATTGAGGAGATCGGGCTGTTTGGGGCAGTTTTCATAATCCTGCTCTACTTGATGCTGCTTTTCAGGGCGGGAGTTATCGCTAATAAATGCCCAAGCGCATTTCCGGCGCTACTGGTACTGGGGCTGGCAAGCATGATTGTGCTGCAAGCTTTTCTGAATATGGCGGTAGCCGTAGGAATTGTTCCCGTCACAGGACAACCTTTACCCATGATTAGTCGCGGGGGAACCTCGATTATTGTTACCGGTATTTATTTTGGAATTATCCTCAGTGTTAGCCGTTATGTGAATGAAGAGACACAAAAACAGGAAATTCCGGCAAAAGAAACTAAAACAGTTACGGCATGAAAAAGAAATTTATCATCAGCGGAGGCGGAACCGGCGGACATATTTTCCCGGCTATCTCCATAGCAAACGCATTAAGGAAGAAATATCCCGGTGCCGGAATCCTTTTCGTAGGCGCGGAAGGGCGCATGGAAATGGAAAAAGTACCTGCTGCCGGATATATCATTAAAGGATTGCCCGTAAGCGGTTTTGACAGGAGTAATCCGTTAAAAAACTTCAAAGTCATAGCGCGTCTCTTCAAAAGCATCTCTATGGCGAAGAAAATCGTGCGCGAATTTGCCCCTGATGTTGTAATCGGTGTGGGCGGTTATGCCAGCGGACCAACCTTGTATGCTGCAAGCAAGCTGCATATCCCGGTTGTATTGCAGGAGCAAAACTCATACGCCGGAGTAACTAATAAATTACTGGCAAAAAAAGCAGCTAAAATATGCGTGGCTTACGACAATATGGAACGTTTCTTTCCGGAAGATAAAATTATTTTGACCGGGAATCCAACGAGGGATTTGCGAATTGCGAGTGATAAATTACAAATGGCTTACGAGCAGTTTGGATTTTCGCCGGAAAAGAAAACATTGTTGATTATCGGCGGAAGTTTGGGAGCGGGAACGATTAACCAAAGTATGATTGACGGCTTGGATGCGTTGAAGCAATCCGGTATCCAGGTGTTATGGCAAACGGGGAAATTTTATTTTGAAAATGCAAAGAAAAGTGCGGATTCATCGAATAATTCAAATCTTGTAGTAACCGGTTTCATTGCACGAATGGATTATGCTTATGCAATTGCCGATTTAGTTATTTCGCGTGCCGGGGCAAGTTCCATATCTGAGCTTTGCCTGCTGGGTAAACCTTCGATATTAGTGCCTTCGCCCAATGTTGCCGAAGACCACCAAACACACAACGCCATGGCTTTAGTAAATAAAAATGCCGCTGTTTTGGTGAAAGACTGCGAGGCACGCGAAAAGCTTGTCGATACTGCCTTGAATTTAATAAGCGATAACGAAAAACTGGCTGATTTGGGAAAAAGTATATTGACGCTTGCATTGCCGAATTCGGCTGATATTATCGCAGATGAAATTATAAAAATCAGTAATAATTAATTATTATGAAAAAGACTTTTATTTTAATTTTCGCAATTATTATATTGCTGGGTTGTTCGGATGCCAATAAATCTTTTGTAGAGCAGGAAGTTAATTATGATATAACAGAACTTTCGGTTCTGCAAGAAGAAGCTGTTGATATGGGATACTTATCTTCCGGCAAAACGTTCTCTGCCGTGAATAACCAGCCGGTTATCAACAAAAAAATCATTAAAAGCGGTTTGATTGAAATTCAATCTGAAAATTTGCAAAAATCCCGCAAAGAGTTGGACGGTATTTTGAGCAAGACTAAATCGTATATCCAGGATGAAGGGTTTAACAATGATTATTATCGCGAGTTTTTCAAAATTAAGGTTAGAGTACCCAGCCAACATTTTGATTCGCTAATAAATTTACTCTCCGGTAAAGGAATAGGAATAATCCGCAGTAAAAATATTTCATCGAGCGATGTCACCGAAGATTATTACGATACCGAAATTCGATTGAAGAATAAAGAGTTATATTTGGAAAAATACCGTGATTTTCTTGCACAAGCTAAAACGGTGAAAGATATGCTTGAAGTCGTAATATGGAAGAAGAAATCGAAAGCGCAAAAGGGAAATTGCGTTTTATCGATGATAGAGTAAATTTCAGCACGTTGAATATCGAAATTTACAGGGAAAAACCCGCCATTCCGGGCAAATCGGAATTGGATTTTTTCAGCCGGCTTTGGGCGTCAATTGTTACAGGCTGGAATTTACTCGCCGGAATTTTCTTCGGGCTTTTATCGGTTTGGTCGATATTGCTAATTGGCGGTGTAATTATTTGGGGAATTTTTAAGATTAGGAAAGCAAAAAAACGGTTGAATAATTGAATAAATAATAAGATAAGCTCCACTTCTTCTTCTTTGCGGAGGGCGAGGCAGGGAGAAATCTAATTTAAAAATTGTAAGGATGTTTCAAAACAAAAAAAATATATACTTCCTCGGCATCGGCGGCATCGGAATGAGTGCCCTCGCCCGTTACTTTAAAGCCAAAGGTTATGAAGTGGCAGGTTATGACCGTACCTCGTCCGGACTTACCCGCCAAATGGAACAAGAGGGAATGAACATCCACTACGAAGACAACACGGAATTGATTCCCGGAAATTTCCGGAATCCGGAAAATACGCTGGTTGTCTTTACCCCTGCCGTTCCTGGTACCATGGGCGAATTAGTCGATTTCATCAAGAAAAAGTTCACCGTTTTGAAACGCTCACAGGTACTTGGCGAAATTACTCGTCACCAGCGCGGAATATGTGTCGCCGGAACACACGGTAAAACTACCACCTCGACCATGACGGCGCATCTGCTGCACCATTCGCATGTCGATTGTAACGCATTCATCGGTGGAATTTCCAAAAATTTCGAACGAAACCTGCATTTGTCGGATAAAAGCGACTTGGTAGTCATAGAAGCAGATGAATACGACCGTTCATTTCTGACGCTTTCGCCCTATATGGCTGTAATTACAGCCGTTGACCCCGACCATTTGGACATTTACGGAAGTGAAGAAACTTACCGTGCCGGATTCGAGGAGTTTACCTCGCTGATTCAACCCGGCGGAGTGCTTCTGTTAAAAAAAGGATTACCGGTAAGTCCGCGAATACAGGAAGGCGTGCGTCTTTTTACTTACTCTCTTGATGATGCGGAAGCTGATTTCTATGCTAAAAATATCCGGGTTGTAAATGGCGAAATTATCTTTGATTTCGTTACTCCCAACGGATTAATCGAAAATATTCAGCCCGGCGTACCGGTAATGATTAACATCGAAAACGGGATCGCTGCCATGACATTGGCTTTGCTTAACGGTGCAACGCCCGGTGAAATTCGAAAAGCCATGGCTACATTTGCCGGAGTGAAAAGACGTTTTGATTTTCAGATCAAACAGGAAAACTTGGTTTTTATCGATGATTATGCACATCATCCGGAAGAGCTGAAAGCATGTATAGAGTCACTCCGGATGCTTTACAAGGATAAGAAGATATGCGGTGTTTTTCAGCCGCATCTCTATACCCGGACGCGCGATTTTGCCGGTCAATTCGCACAAAGCCTGTCGCTGTTGGATGAGCTGGTTCTGCTCGACATTTATCCCGCAAGGGAAGAACCGATACCGGGCGTAACTTCTCAAATGCTGTTGGATAAAGTGGCGATTGATAAAAAATGTGTTTGTACTAAAGCTGATTTGGAGGAATACATCCGGGCAAATCGTTTTGAAGTGCTGGTAACTATTGGGGCAGGGGATATTGAATTGCTTGTTCCGGAGATAAAGAAAATTTTGTTGGAACGCGCTGTATGAGACGTTGAACGCAATGCCTCTACTATTGACAATTAAAAATGAACAATATGCAAAAAAAACTATACATATCCCTCGGAGCCGCAGCCATTTTAGGCTACCTCATCTTTGCCCTCTCTGCTTTTTCCCATAAGCCGGACAAGCAGACTTGTAAAGGAGTCCGGGTATTGATAAAAGACAGTACCGAATTGCGTTTTATCACAAAAAAGGAGATAGTTCTTTGCTTGGAACAAGGCGAGGTGAATCCGGTAGGAAAAAATATGCAATCGGTTCAAACAGAAGCAATAGAAAAATTGTTAAAGAAACAACCACGCATTAAAAATGCAGAGTGTTACAAAACGCCTTCGGGAATTGTTTACATTGAGATAACCCAGCGCGAGCCTATTTTAAGGGTTATGAACAGCGGACGAAGCTATTATGTAGATAGAGAGGGTGAGATTATGCCGGTTTCGAATAACTTTGCTGCTTATGTTCCCATCGTAACAGGATTGGTAGATGAGAAATTGGCAAAAGGCGCACTCTACGATTTTGCTCTTTATTTACGGCGGGATGAGTTTTGGAATGCGCAAATTGAACAGATACACGTTGATAGCAGGTCGGAAGTCGAATTAATCCCGCGTGTGGGTAATCAAGTTATCTTGCTCGGAAAGCTCGATAATTACGAATATAAGCTGAATAAGTTGTTTTCACTTTACAAAAACGGATTCAGCAAGACCGGATGGAATTGTTATGAGCATATCAACTTGAAATATGACAATCAAGTGGTTTGTACCAAAAAATGAAATTAAAAACAGACGATATATGCAGAATTTGACAACAGATAACTTAATGGTAGTGCTTGATCTTGGAACTTCTAAGATTCGCGGTGTTGTAGGCAGGAAAAACGAATTCGGACAGGTTGAAATTATTGCTTATGAAGAACTTACCTTTCCGAAAAATTCCTTGGGAACTAAACGTGGCTCAATTTTTAATTTGACCGAAACAGCTTTTTGTATCAAAGATCTGTTGACCAAGTTACAAAATAATGTTAACCTTATCTTTAATGAAGATTGTCCGGAAGAGGAACGGAAAGCTTTTGAGATAAGTGGCGTATATGTCGGACTGAATGGTCAGACGATCAAGACAATAGATAACCGTATACGCCGTATTTTAGGCGGCGTTGAAATTACCGGGGAGATGGTAGAAGCGTTACAGGCAGAAAACAACAATCTCCAAATTGAGAACGGTGAAATCTTGGAAATCATTGCACAGGAACATTTGGTGGATGACAGTGATGTAGTCAACCCTGTTGGATGTACCTGTACCCAGCAGTTGGAAGGCCGGTATAAAATTATCGCCGCCCGTCCTTCGCTGAGAAGTAATTTGATTAAGTGTTTTGAAAAGGTCAATGATAGCATTGAAAGGACCGGCAGCAGTTGTAAAGTTGAAATACTTGGCATGTTTCTTTCACCTGTTGCTGCAGCATCGGCGGTGCTTTCGCCCGAAGAGAAGCAGCTGGGTTGCGCGATGATTGATTTCGGCGCAGGAACGACCTCTATAGCCGTTTACTACAAAAATATACTTCGCCATGTGAGCGTTATTCCTTTCGGAAGCGATACCATTACAAGAGACATTACTGATTTGAAGATGCTGGATGACATGGCGGAAAGGTTGAAAGTGCGGTGCGGTTCGGCAATGGAATCGTTGGCCGAGAAGTATGAGATTGTACTTAAATCATCCATACCCGGAAAGGAAGGGAAAACGATTTGCAATAAATTTCTTGCCGGAGTTATTGAAGCCCGTGTAGATGAAATTTTGGATTATGTGTGCTACCAAATTGAAAAAACAGAATACTACCATTGTCTTGATGAAGTTGTTATCACAGGCGGAGGAGCAAGACTGAAAAATTTAGATGAAAAGCTAAAATCACGTATCGGATTAGATGTTCGTATTGGGGTGCCAAACCAGAAAAAATCGCCGGATATGGCTGAATGTTTCCTCAATGTAGAGTGTGCACAACTGGTCGGATTGTTAATCCACGCCGAAAAAGCGTGCGTGAGAGAGAAAATGGCGGTGGTATCGAAAGACGAAGAAGAGGAGGAAAAGGAAAAAGGAAAGACCTCTCCCTCTAAAAGACCTGCCAGGAGCCTAAAAGATAGATTAGGTACCCTGTTTGGGAAAATTGACGAAATATTTGAAGATCAAAAATTTGAAAATGAACAATAATTAACGCATTACGATTATGGCTGAAGATATGATTTTAGAAGGAGGAATAAACTTGCTTGGTTACGATGACGACAAGGCAATTATCAAAGTAATCGGTGTCGGTGGCGGCGGTGGAAATGCCGTTAATTACATGTACAATCAGGGTATTTGTAATGTAGACTTCGTGGTTTGCAATACAGATAAAGCAGCGTTGGAGAAATCGCCCGTCCCTATTAAGATTCAACTCGGGGAAAAAGGGCTGGGAGCAGGAACTAAGCCGGAGATTGGCCGCCAAGAGGCAATAAACAGTCTGCCGAAAATCCAGGAAATGCTCGAAGGTACCGAAATGGTTTTTATCGCTGCCGGAATGGGAAAGGGAACAGGTACCGGAGCCGCGCCGGTTATTGCACAAGCCGCCAAGGAGATGGGGATTCTCACAATCGGAATTGTTACTATCCCTTTTCTGTTTGAGGGAAAAAGCAAGATACGCAGGGCGATTGAGGGGATAGAGGAGATGCGCAAGCACGTTGACTCTATTCTGATTGTCAGCAACGAAAAGCTGAAAGCTCTATATGCCGATTCGGAATTAATCAACACCTTTGCGAAAGCCGATAGCGTGTTGACAACTGCCGCCAAGGGAATTGCCGAGATTGTTACTAAAACAGGATACGTCAACGTCGATATGAACGATGTGCGGACGGTAATGACAAACAGCGGCGATGCGATTATGGGATCCGGAACGGCAGCAGGTCCCGACCGTGCTGTAGAGGCAATCCGGAAATCGCTGGATTCGCCGTTATTGTTTAATGCCAATATACGGGGAGCCAAAAATATTCTACTCAATATTGAGCACGGTACATTTATGACGGACGAGTTGAATATCATCACAGATTATCTGCAAAAACTGGCAGGCGAAGACACTGAAATCACCTTAGGGGCAGTATTCGATGAAACATTGGGCGAAGAGCTGATTGTTACAATGGTAGCTACTGGTTTTAACCACGATTCACAAAATACTTCCGGCGAGATACAACATCCGGAAAAACCGAAAACGGTAGTAATCGAGCAAGCTGCCGAGCTGAAAAAGGATATTGACGTAGGAGATTACTACCCTACCGGTAATAATAGCACTACTGCACGGGGAGGCTACGGATCCAGGACGCAGACAGCACCATCCACCACACCACTGTTATCTTAGACATGGACGATGACATTCATGTTGACCGCATGGAGGGTATTCCTGCCTATTTGCGAAAAAAACAGGGCAATGCAACTGTTGTTTCCGAACCGGTTGAGCAAAACGAAGTTTCTCGTTTTTCGATTAGTAAAGAGGAGGGCGGATTAAAAGATAAAAACGGTTTTTTGCACGATAATGTGGATTGAGAAGTAAGCAGTATGCAAGTATAACCCTACCTTGCTTTATAAGTATTGAAATAAAAAATTATAATTTATGGAACTTTTTGAACAAATAAGCGAAGACATCAAGCAAGCCATGCTTGCCAAAGACAAAGTAAGGCTTGAAGCCTTGCGCGGAGTAAAAAAAGAGCTATTGGAGGCAAAAACAGCTAAAGGTTCTGACGGCAACCTGACCGGAGAGCAAGGTGTGAAAATCCTGCAAAAAATGGTCAAGCAACGGAAAGATTCGGCAGAGATTTTTACCCAGCAGAATCGTCCCGAACTTGCCGGAAATGAACTTGCCGAAGCCGCTGTCATTGAACAATACCTGCCCGCACAAATGAGCGATGAAGAGCTGACTGCCGCCATCAAGGAAATCATTGCTGAAACAGGAGCCTCCTCGGCCAAGGAAATGGGCAAAGTAATGGGAGTAGCTACTAAAAAATTGGCCGGAAAAGTAGAAGGGAAACTTATTTCGGAAAAGGTAAAATCACTGCTTGCTTGAGTTTTGGCTAAGTGAGGTGGATTTTTAATTGACTTAAACTATAACCTTACGGTCAACGACCTAAGGTGAAAATGCCGTAAACAACACTGCCTGAAAGACAGAACACTTACATACAACTTAAAAGTTCTGTTTTCCAGGCAGTGTTTATTCCGGCTAAAATATGGCTTCCAAGCCGCAAACTCCAGGTTAATACTTCCTCAAAAACTCCGGAACCCCATAATCTCGCGCACTTCCCGGATGGTCTTTTGTGCACTTTCGCGTGCTTTTTCTTTTCCGAGAGTTACGGCTTTGTGTAGAATATCAGGATTAGCATTGATTTCCAAAATCCGTTCGCGAATCGGGGCAACCGCCTCTATAATATCGGCAGCCAGCTGCTTCTTCATATCTCCGTAGCGAATTTCGCAGGTATTCCATTTTTCATCGAAGAAAGCGACTGTTTCAGGTGCAGAGACAATCCGCATAATGGTAAATAGATTTTCGATGTAATCCGGCTTTACGGAGTTTGGCCCGGTTGGACCCTGGTCGGTCAGTGCACGCATCACTTTTTTCTGGATGGTTTTCGCGTCATCAATCAGGTAAATGCAATTACCTTCCGACTTGCCCATTTTTCCGCTTCCGTCTAATCCGGGGATTTTAATCATTTGCGTTCCGTCCGAATAGGCAACCGGTTCTTTGAAGTATTCTACTCCATAGAAATTATTGAAGCGGCGGGCAAAGCGGCGGGTCATTTCCAAGTGTTGCTCCTGGTCTTTCCCTACCGGCACTTCGTCTGGGTTGTGCAGTAAAATATCAGCAGCCATTAGTACCGGGTAAGTAAGCAGCCCGGCATTGACATTCTCCGGTTGTTTTCTCGCTTTTTCCTTAAATGAAGCGGTTTTTGCCAGCTCACCCATATAGGCGTGCATGCTCAACATCAGGTACAACTCCGTTACCTCCGGCACGTCGCTTTGAATGAAAATAGTGGAAACTTCCGGGTCTAACCCCGCAGCTAAGTATTCAGTCAATACGTTTTTTACATTCGGATACAAATCTTTCGGATCCGGATGCGTAGTAAGGGAATGATAATCGGCAATAAAAAAGAAGCAACGGTTTTCGTGCTGCATCCTTATAAAATTACGAAGTGCACCGTAATAGTTTCCCAGATGCAAATTCCCCGTAGAACGTATCCCGCTAAGAACTGTTTTCATGCGTAAATATTTTATTATTAACATTAAGATTGTATGGAATCCGCAAGCATTTTAATTCCTTTAGCCGTTGACTGTTTCTTCGGCGAACGTTGTTAGTTCATGCCGGTTCCATATATAAATACTTTAAAATTTTTTAAAATACAAAAATAATGAAAATAATCGGAACCCCGGTAATTAGAAAATTCTATTTTTGTACAATTAAAAATTTAGCAATAACGTTTATGAAAAAAATTTATCCATTCTTTAGCCTGCTCGTGCTTTTCGCTGTTTCCTGCACAAAGGAATATATTACGAACGAGTATATTACAAATCAATACATTACCAATAATGATTCGGTTTATATCCGGGAGTTTTATTCAGTGGTGCTTTCGCAGCAACAGGAGGTAACGCGCGAGATTATGCCGGCTTATCTGCAAGCAGGCGACTCGGTAGCCATTTGTGCGGCCTCCAACGCCGTTACGGAAGCAGAATTAAGAAAAGGCATTGAGACGCTGCAAAGCTGGGGCTTGAATGTGTTGGAAGCCGGCAACCTGTATAATGTCAACGGGCGATATGCCGGAACGCTGGCTCAGCGGTTAGACGGGCTGCAAAGGCTGATTGATAACCCAAACATCAAAGCAATTATTGCTGCACGCGGCGGATACGGAGCAGTACAACTTTTTCCTTTCCTTGATCTCAGACCGCTGGAAAATCATCCGAAATGGATGGTCGGGTTTAGTGATGTGACGGTATTGCACGCTGCAATGAACAATTTGGGACTTCAAACCATTCACGGAGCCATGGCAAATAATTTTTCCAACGATGCCAGCGTTGCTTCCTTGAAACAGGCTTTATTCGGGGAGATGACGGAATTGTCGATTCCAACAGGCAGCAATTGTATTCAAGGAACAGCCGAGGGACGGCTGATCGGCGGAAATCTAACCACTTTTTATGCGCTGGGCGGCACTACGATTGACTTGAATATGAAAGGAGCTATCCTTTTTATCGAGGACCGTATGTTGAAAAACCTGAAATTAAGCGGGAAACTGGATGAAATTCGTGGCGTTGTTGTAGGGCAAATGACCAGTATGACGCAAGGTGTTGATTTGCCTTTAAATGAAATTATCCTGAATAATGTGCGGGATTTGGGAATACCGGTTATGTATGGTGTTCCGGCAGGACATGGAAGTCCTAATATGTCGCTCTATTTCGGACGGACAGTAAAGCTGGAAGTTGGGGCAGAGACTTCGAAAATTATATTTTAGAACCTGTTTGAGTCAATTATGCGCACTCTTCAACTTCTGATGCGCATAATTAACTCAAACAGCATCTAATAATCATCTCCGTCATCTTCGACCAGACATATTTTTCCTTTTCGGCTTTGGCATTTTCCGAGAAGAGTTTTTCTCTATCATTTTCATAAAAATCAACCAGTGCATCTGCAATAGATACGGCATCGGGAGAAACGACATAGCCGGCTTTTCCGTGAGGAACAATTTCCGCCAATCCGCCCACATTGGTCACCAGCATCGGTTTTTCAAAATAGTAGGCTATTTGTGTTACACCGCTTTGGGTGGCAGACTTATAGGGCTGTACAACGATGTCGGCGGCACAGAAATAAGCGTTAACATCCGTATTGGGAATAAAATTGCTACGAAGTTCAACATCCGGCTTAATTCCCAGCTTGTTGATTTTTTCCATGTAAAATTGCTCGTTTTCATAAAACTCTCCGGCAATAATCAATTTCAACCCGTATTTGCGCAACCGCTTATCTGCAAAAGCATCAAGCAGTAAATCCAGCCCTTTGTAGGCACGGATAAAGCCAAAAAACAGCAGGTATTTTCTCTCTTTATCCAAATTTAACTTCGATAAAGCCAATTCTTTGCTGATAATTTCGCCGTAATGGTCATAAACCGGATGCGGAGAGAAAGCCTTTGGCTTGTTTTTTTTATCATACGTTGAAATATCCTTTACGACCGATTCCGACAGAGCAACAAACGCATCCATTGAGTTTACAAAATAAGGGGGAAAGAACTTATCCAACAGGTTTGGCTCATGCGGAATCATGTTATGTACCAATCCGGTGCACTTTATCCGCCTGTCTTTCTTTATCACGCGGGCAATGGTTCCAAAACACGGAGCCATGAACGACATCCAGTAAGCAAAAATAACCATATCCGGCTTTTCCGCGCGTATCCTGCGCCCGGCTTTCAACCAGTTGAAAGGATTTACCGAGTTTATCTCTTCTTTAATAAGCAGTTCCTTGGGCGGTAATTCATCCGAATATTGTGTTTTTCCCGGGAAAAGGAAAGAGGGATACTGCAGCCTGAAAGTATATATGATTACCTCATGCCCTTCCTTTTGAAATTCACGAGCAAGCCGTTCGTTGAAAGCAGCAAGTCCGCCTCTATATGGATAGGCTGTCCCTACGATTACGATTTTCATTTGAGCGTCTTTTCCTGTTTTACGATTTTGGGATATATTTTCCGGGCGAAAAAATATCCGGCAAATGCACCTAATATATCAGCCAGCCAATCTCCCCACTCGGCGGTACGCGGATAGAAAAATGCATCTTGCAGTATTTCGATCAGTCCGCCATACAATATAGGCAGAATGATAGCCCAAATATACATTTTTCGCGAAGAAAAAGCGGCAGACTGCCGGTAAAAATCACGGCAAATAGCTAATGTAAGCAACGTGTAGAGGAAAAAATGAGCAATCTTGTCTGCTCCCTCAAATCGAGGCACTTCATAATTTTCCAACGATTTGGTGCTAATGCTTATGTAAAGGATTAACAATGTTGCGACACAGGATAAACCATAAATTCTGAAAAATCTTAACATATTATGTTCAACTAAATTAAACACAAATATATAACATTGCTTTTTATTGTGCAACTAATCTCAGGCAGGGAAAGGGCAACTGCATCAAAATGTAGTTTATAATCACGTTGCTATTTCTCACATTTACCGGTACACGAAATGTTCCAGGTAAATACAAAAAATGACTACACTATTCTAAACTACAACCATTGTTTATATTCGCTAATATTTAAATTATTTATTATTTATTTTTTATTTAAATTGTAATTAACATGTATTTTATTTAATAAATCACTCTGAATCAGTAAGTCCCGCAGGGACGATACTTTATTAACCGTGGGAGAAGCGAAGCGTAACGGAAAAAAGTCTCCTCCCTATCCGGAAGTCCCGCAGGGACGATACAAAATTGAAGCAAGCTAATAAAGCACCGTCTCTGCGGGACTTTCTGATTCAGCGCGATTTATCTCTTATCTTGACGGCATTGGGCGTTGCCCCGTGCTAAAATATACAAGGCTTTAGCTTCGCTGACCTTAATATAAATAACTCAAACAGTTTCTAATATTTACCAGTTATTTTAAATTAAAAAACACTGTCCATATTAAATATCTTGTAAATGTCAAAATAAATAATTTTACTATATGTTATAAGATAATATATTTGCACAATATAAAAATAAATACTACTTTTGTACGATATTAAAAATAAACACCATATAATTTCAAAATTCTCATGAGAAAGTTATTAATTTTCAAATATCTATTTTGTTTTCTGTGTTTTGCCGGCATAAACGCCCATTCGCAAAACAATGTTACCATCACTGCCGGTACATTAGATTGCGACAACTACGGCAACAACGACATCCGCTTTGCACCGTCAACCTTTTCCGGCAACGGTACGCAGCAAGTTATTACCGTCACCTTTGCGCAGTACCAGTGCGAGCGTTGCAAGCAAATCACATTTACCAAAAACGATGGTGCAACAGTCAACCTTGTTAAGGACGCCTCTTCGGGCAACTTTACCGTTACCGGTGTACAGAAAGATCCTTCAGCAGTAAACAGCACCGGAATATCGGGCAACCGCCTCTCTTTCAACGGCATTGACTGCGGATGGGATGTAGGCGATGTCTCCATTACCTTGTACCTGAAATATGAGGAGGCAAGCAACACGCTTTATTTCTCATCTAACCCGGTTGACGGTTCGCCGGGAAGCAACCCCGGCGGCGGTGACGATGATATCCATACCTCTACCAATCAGGACGACCTGATTTTGGGCAGAGGCGACAAACAGTTTATTTTCCACACCCAGATAGAGAATCCCAACGATCCTCCGGCGGTCTTTATTGCCCCCAAATTACCCGGCAGTTCCGGTTTTGACTACAGCAAGCAAATAACCCTGACTCACAATGGCTCCCTGCTGCTCAGTACCGGAAACCTGGGCATCGGCACTACCACCCCTCAATACAAGCTTGATGTGAACGGCACCATTCACGCCCGTGAATTGCTTGTTGACCTGCAAAACGGCGGAGCCGACTTTGTCTTTGAGAAAAACTACCCGTTGCGCCCACTTGAGGAAGTCTCTGCTTTCATTCAAGCAAACCGGCACCTTCCCGAAGTCCCTTCTGCTGCCGAGATGGTTAATAATGGATTGGACATGGGCGAGTTTCAAATCAAGCTGCTGCAAAAGATAGAAGAGCTGACCCTCTATGTGATAGAGCAGGACAAGCTATTAAAACAGCAGCAAAAAGAGATAAACCAATTAAAAAAGGTTAACTAATAATTTACTTTGTTTTATTATATTTTCTTATAACCTTGATTTTCACAGAGATTTACAGGATTCCCAGGACAACAAAATCCTGTAAATCCTGTAAATCTTGTGAAATTCACAGGATTAAAACGAATAAACAACACAATTTTATGAAATACAAATACCCCATAACCTGTCTGTCCGCTTTGCTGTCTGTTGCAGGCAGTCTGTGTGCAGCAAACATACAGTTTGAATACGATGAAGCCGGCAACCGGATAAGCCGGAAAACGATTATCTTCACCACCCGTTCGGCAGCAGTTATAGACACAACCGCAGAGGAGGAGATAGAAGAACCCGAACCCCCGGTGGTATTTACCGGTATCCCGGCAGAATCTGCCATTCTTATTTACCCTAACCCCACCAAAGGCTTGCTGAAAGTGGAGATAAGCAGCACCGGGGAAATCACCCCGGTAGCCCTGCAACTGTATGATATGGCCGGCAAGCTGCTGCAGGAAGAATCAAATGTAACATCCTCCGCCACCTTTGATTTGGGCCGCCAGTCCCCCGGGACCTATATCCTGAGGTTGTTTTCGGGGACACAAACAAGCGAATGGAAAGTTATTAAAGAGTAAAAGAAGTCAATTACAATGAAAAAATATATCATCCT
>QMCE01000504.1_pt1 | contig 35793 bp, 36 predicted proteins | sample 1821851 | NCBI WGS metagenome assembly QMCE01 (sample SAMN09453174, study PRJNA476694) | Termite gut metagenome, whole genome shotgun sequencing project. | isolation source: worker | host: Odontotermes sp. | place: South Africa:Pretoria | collected 2016-01-28 | reverse complement strand
CCCGCTACGGGGGTGATTGGCTGGGCACATCGTTTTACCCCCAGCTGCGCCTGCCGGCTTGCAAAGGGTTATCTAAATGTTAGTCCTTCGGACTTGGGAGCTGCGTTTTAAGCGGCATCACGGATAATAATTAATTTTAAAAAGACTTAAGAAATAAGGATTTGCGAAATAATATAAACTAATTAAGAAGACGTACTTAAATATATTGAAAGCTTATAAAAAAGAAAATACTATTATGGAATATCGAGAATGGGAATTTTCGGTTCGATAGCACGAAATGAACAACATGCCGAAAGCGATGTAGATGTATATCTCGAAGGCGATGTACTAAGTTTATTGACGATGGTACATATCAAAAATGATTTAGAAGAATTATTTAAACAAAAAGTCAATTTAGTACGACAAGAAATCGAATGAACCCTTTTTTGAAAGAACAAATAATGAAAGAAGGAGTTTATGTATAATAAAAAGTTAGTTTTGCATACCATTATTTTGATATTGACGCTGAAGTTATTTTGAAAACATTGAAAAATGATATTGAACCTTTACAAATGACCATTCATCGGATGATTGACAGTTTACAAGAAAATTAAATGAGATAAAATCCAATTTATTTAAATTGTATTCTTGTCTTTTATTTAGTCCCCCTATTGAGCGTTTGGTTACACCAAAAATTATTTTTATATTTGTCCGTCAGAAATATTTTCTGACAGACATATTTTAAAAGCGTTTTGGCTTTTATCCTTATTCTGAAATAACGACCAATTTTTTTCAACTAACAGGATAAAACAGTAACAAACGCTCATGTTGGCTTTATACAATTTCAGTATAACGCTGGCGTGGGGTGACTGTTTATCGTTAGTGTGGGCTTCTTGGTCGTTGCCTCAGAGTAGATAAACCGAGCAATTCCCACGCTTTTTTTATGTCCGTAATTAATAAAAAAATTAAATTAATCTTTTTTGTTTGGGAATTGGCAGGAAATAAATACATTTTTTATATGAAAAAGATTTTATTTTTGATACTAATAGTGATTAGCTTGCCGGGTTTTATGGCGTGTAATGACGCAGACGAAAATGATGTTGTCAATGTTGGTAGTAAGAGGCAATTGCCTTCTGAAATTTGCATAGTCGGAACAGGAGAAGATGAATATTGGCATGGTAAATATAAATTCTCCTATGATAATATAAATAGGATTGAAAAAATCGAAGTTTTATATGATAATGGTTATTATATAACATCGGTATTTGAATATAACAGTCAGGGCAGACTTTCTAAAACAATTGAAACTGCAAGAAGTTCAAGGGAGAATAGTGTATTTACCCTTTCCTATAACGAAAATAAAATCATGGTTAACGCAGAATTTCCGAATTGCAATGGTTGCGGGGCTCCCGAAATCACTCTAAATTTAGATGCCGATGGACAAATTACTAGTGATAGGCTTGAATATGATAATATTTATGAAAATAGTGAATATTCATACACCTATGACTTAAAGGGAAATATTTCAAGTAAAATTTCTTCTGATATGTATGGCGGAAGTATTTATAGTTACGATGATAAAAAAGGCTCTTTTTCTGGTGTGAACTTTCCAAATATGTCTCCTATATTATTAGGATACTCAACAAACGAAGTTATTGAAGAGATTTTCTCTCTCATATTTTCTTTTGCTAATAATCTAACAAAAAAAGTATATTACGAAGATGGAGAAATAGATTTTACCATAACATACGAATATGATTCTTACGGCTATCCAAAAAAAGCCAATATATTAGAATATTCTGATAATACTACGGTCTCATATTCCCAGAATGTTACTATCAAATATATTGATGCAAAATAAAAAAACTCACAATTAATTGTCTGTAAAAGGAACGGACAGAAAACTATTTTTTATGAATACAATTAAGATTGGTGCAGATGAATTAATTTTGTGGCTGCGTAAAAATGGAAACAAACTTCCAAACGAAAATTTGGGACGAAAAATTCATGATCTAATTATCGAATTAGGCGGAGTAATGATAGAAGAAAACTATCCCTCGCATTGGGCAAATCAATCAGGCGATAAAAACGTTGATAGATTTGATTTACCAAAAACAGCTGCTCAGTACAAAATTTTTACCAATGAATTGAAAGAATTATATGATGAACTTTCAAATTGGTAAAAACGACAAACGCCTTCAAACTAAAAAATAAGTTTGAAGGCGTTTTTGAAAATGTTTCACGTGGAACAATAAAAGTTTACTCTATTGTGTTACATTTTAATATCTCTTTCCAATTTCTTCGAGCATACAAAAATCTTATCACATTGACGATCTTATTATTTTTATCTATTGTGTAAAACAGTACATAGTTCTTTATCAACACAAACTTCAAACCCTTTGCAGCTAAATACTCATCAGATACCAATGGATATATAGAGGGCATTTTTTCGAGTATTTTCTCGTATTTCTCAATTTCATTTAATAGATTATTTGCTGCCATTGGTGCATTTAGCACATTGGCAATATAATCTACAACAGATTATCTTCTTCTGCCACATCTGTAATATTTAAAAAATACATTATTGATTTATCTTTGTTCGAATAGATTTTATAACGTCTTTCATAGGTCTGACTTTTCCTTGTTTAATTTGATCCAATCCTTCTTCAATTAAAGAATATAATTGCATTCTTTCCAACAACAATTCATTATTTCTTAGTTCTTTATTTACTGCAAGCATAGTAGTGTGAATGATATTATTTTTATATTGCAAATATAAAAAATCATTACATAAAAAACAAAAACATTCTAAACTTATCAGGACAACCGCATCAAAAATTAATATTTGATGCGGTTGCCCTGTAAACTTATAAATATTTAGAATATTTTTGTTTTTCAAATATTCAATGCGCCTCAAACCAACTCTCCCCTACCCCATAATCAACCTTCAGCGGAACAGTTAATTTAAATGCCGACTCCATCTCCTCAACCACAATTTCTTTTACTTTCTCCAACTCAGAATTGAATACGTTAAAATTCAACTCATCGTGCACCTGCAACATCATTTGCGATTGTATTTCTTCTTTTTTGAAACGGTTGAAAATATTGACCATCGCAATTTTGATAATATCTGCCGCAGTACCCTGAATCGGTGCATTAATCGCATTTCGCTCGGCAAAGCCGCGAACAATGCTGTTGCGTGAATTAATGTCGGGTAAAAAACGCTTGCGGTGCAGCAATGTTTCTACAAAACCATTTTCTTTCGCTAATTCGATACTCTCATCCATATACTCCTTTACGCGCGGATAGGTAGCAAAATAACCGTCTATCAACTCTTTTGCTTCACCACGGGGAATAGACAAACGTTCAGCCAAGCCAAACACGGAAATGCCGTAAATAATACCGAAATTAGCTGTTTTAGCATTGCGCCGCATATTGGAAGTTACTTCATCCATCGGTACTTTGTAAATTTTTGCTGCAGTAGCAGTATGAATATCATAACCCGAATTAAACGCCTCAATCATATTCGGATCCTTGCTGAGATGTGCCATAATGCGCAGTTCTATTTGCGAATAGTCGGCAGAAAGGAATACACAATCTTCATCCGCTGTAAATGCCTTCCGTATTTCGCGCCCCTCTTCATCGCGAATCGGGATATTCTGCAAATTCGGATTGCTCGAACTCAACCGTCCGGTTGCCGTAACCGTCTGATTGAACGAGGTATGAACCTTACCGGTTTTAGGATTAATCAACGCCGGAAGCGCATCAATATAGGTAGAAAGCAATTTTTTCAACCCGCGATATTCCAATATCTTATCAATAATCGGATGCTTCCCGGCAAGTGATTCCAACACGCTTTCGGAAGTAGAATATTGCCCGGTTTTCGTCTTCTTTCCCTTATCTACAATTTTAAGACGGTCGAAAATGACTTCCCCTACTTGCTTGGGCGAACTGATATTAAACTCAAATCCTGCTATTTTATAAATTTCATCTTCAATTATTTTAATCCGAGACGAAATTGTATTCGATGCCTGCCGGAGTGAACCGGTATTTATCCGCACGCCTGTATATTCCATTTCGGCTAAAACCAACATCAACGGCATTTCGATATCATAGAAAAGCGTGTTGAGATTATTTTCCGCCAATTTCTTTTCAAAGATATTTTTCAGCTTCAACGTCACATCAGCATCTTCCGCTGCATATTCGCAAAGCCTGTCTAAAGGAACACTCCGTATCGACAATTGATTTTTTCCCTTCGCTCCGCAAAGCTCCTCGTAAGAGATTGTTTTATATTTCAAATAAATTTCCGCCAGATAATCCATTCCGTGTCGAAATTCGGGTTGAATCAAATAGTGGGCAATCATCGTGTCAAAAAGTTTACCATTGACCTCTACACCATAACTTCGCAGCATCAAAATATTCGCAATTTTTTCATTTTCAAAAACCGGCTTGAATTTATTGACAATTTTTCGTGCATCAATTTGGTTCGCCGGCAAAATGACGAAATACGCCTCTCCTTCCTTCCAGGAAAAAGAGATTCCAACTAATTCGGACGAAAAAACGTCCACTCCAGTCGTTTCCGTATCAAAACAGAAAAAATCCTGACATGAAATTTTAGTCAAAAATTGGTCTATTTTTTCCTCGTTATCAATAAGTTGATAGTCGTGTGGAGTGGATTTTAAGTCGCTGAGATTTGAATATTTTATTTCGCCTGTACCTTCATCGGTAAATTCTTCAAAGAGCGAGGTTTGAACAGGCACATTTTTTACGGTTTTCTGAACAGGCTCCATTTTTGTTAAAAGGTGCCGGAATTCCAACTCTGTAAAAATTGCCTTCAATTTTTCCGTGTCGATTTTTCCGTGTCGGGTTCTTTCAATATTAAATCCTCTTCGCTCAACTCAACCGGAACATCTTGCCGGATAGTTGCTAAAAAACGTGAAAAAATAATTTGCTCTTTATTTTCCTCCACTTTTGTTTTCAAAGCACCTTTTAGTTGATCGGTCGATTTTAACAAATTGTCGATTGAGCCAAATTCGTCCAGCAATTTCACAGCGGTCTTCTCTCCTACTCCGGGGCAACCCGGAATATTGTCCGAACTGTCGCCAATCAATCCCAACAAGTCGATAACCTGCTCGGGAAACTTTAATCCCCACTTTTCTTCTACGCCTTCGATTCCCAACGTTTCATATCCACCGCCGTATTTCGGACGATAGATAAAAACACGTTCGGAAACCAACTGTGCATAATCCTTGTCGGGCGTAAGCATATAGACATCAAAATCTTTTTTCTCCGCCAATTTAGAAAGAGTTCCGATCACGTCATCCGCCTCAAAGCCGGAAACTTCCAAAACAGGAATGTTGTAAGCTTTGATAATTTCCTTGATAATGGGTATAGCTTTTCGTATATCCTCTGGAGTTTCTTCGCGTTGCGCCTTATACTTTTCAAATGCTTCGTGCCGGAAAGTAGGTCCCGCGGGGTCAAAAGCAACGCCGATATGTGTAGGTTTTTGCGTGCGCAACACTTCTTCGAGCGTATTCACAAAACCGAGAATTGCCGATGTGTTTTGTCCCTTTGAATTAATTCTCGGCATTTTTATAAAAGCATAATATGCTCTGTAAATCAACGCATAAGCATCGAGAAGAAATAGTTTTTTATTCATATTTTTCGATTGATGAAATTTGTATTGGTCGAATAATGCAAATATAGGGAATAAATCTCTTGGAGAAGCGAGTTTTTTAGTGTAAGTTTGCTCTTCAAAAGGAATTTTAATTTCTTTAAATTCTTTAAAGTTGTTAAGTAGGAAATTAAAGCCATTAAGAAAAATAAGGAATTTAAAGAAAAAATTGAGATGGAAAAACTACTGATAAAACCAACAGGGGACTATAACAAATTGCTTTGTTATCAAAAGGCGGAATGCCTTTATGATATTACTTTTTATTTTGTAAAGCATTTTTTGCAGCGTGGTGATCGCACGATTGACCAAATGAGACAAGCGGCACGTTCGGGAAAACAAAATATTTCAGAAGGTTATACAAGGACAGGGACTTCAAAAGACACAGCTATAAAATTGATTGATGTAGCAAAATCAAGTTTAATAGAATTACATGATGATTACCGGGACTATTTGCGTACTCGCGGACATAGGCAATGGGAAAACGGTTCAAAGGAAATAGATGCTATGAAACGAATTGCGAGAAAACATAATGATAGTCAATTTTATATGCAACTAATAATATCACGACCACCCGAAACCATCGCCAACATTGCTATTTGTTTACAAAAACAAACTGATTATCTAATTGCAAAATTACTCGAAAAAGTAAGTAAAGAATTTTTATCAGAAGGTGGTTTCAGAGAAAGAATGACAAAAATGAGAATTGATGAAAGAAAAAAATATTATTAAACAACAAATTTACAAATGATTTGCTATTTGTATTCTCACAAAACCATTTTATTCCAAAAAATTAAAAAGAAAGATTCAAATTGATTGACTTGGATTTAAGAAAAAGAGTACTTCTTTCTACACAATAATTCATTATTATTTTATACTTTTGTGTTCTTTAATATAAAATTGGATATTTTCAACAGAACGAATGATTTCCATTGAACAGATAAAAAAGCCGATTACCGAAGAATTTAGGTTATTTGATGCGCATTTTAAAAAGGCGTTTGAATCAAATAATGAACTTTTAAGTACTGTAAATCACTATATTTCGGAAAATAAGGGCAAACAGATCCGTCCTATACTTACTTTTCTGTCTGCTAAAATTTGCGGAACCCCTACCCTTTCTACTATTAATTCGGCCGTTTCATTGGAATTGCTGCACACGGCAAGCCTTGTTCACGATGATATTGTAGATGATACGTTTGAACGTAGAGGAAGAAAATCGGTTAATGCAATTTGGAAAAACAAGATAGCAGTCTTAGTAGGCGATTTTTTGCTGTCAAAATCCCTTGCGATTGCTAACGAAACCCAAAATTTCAGCATTCTAAACGAAATAACCAATCTTGGAAAAGAGCTTTCGGAAGGTGAATTGTTACAAATTTCCAACACAAAAAGTTATTCTACTAACGAAAAAAAATACCTTGACGTTATTCTCAAAAAAACAGCAACACTTTTTTCAACTTGTACAAAATTGGGTGCTATTTCTGTAAATGCAAGTGATGAAAAAATTGAAATATTGCAAAAATTCGGCGAAATTTATGGTATCTGTTTTCAAATACGGGATGACATTTTCGATTACATTTCTTCCAAAAAGGAAATCGGAAAACCTGTGGGAAACGACATACGTGAAGGAAAAATAACAATGCCGCTGTTGCATGCATTAAACAACGCCAGGAAATCTGTCAAGGAAGAATATATTTCCATCTTAAAGGAACAAGATTTTTCAGAAAAATTTCAGAAAAAAATGTTGAAAAACTCATTGCTTTTGCTATCGAAAACGGTGGAATTGAATATGCCGAAAAACGAATAACAGAGTTCAAAAATAAGGCAGTAGAATTAGTTAAATCATTTCCAGAAAACGAAATAAAAGAGGCATTGTTGCTGACGTTAGAACATACGATACAACGAAAAAAATAAACTAACAAAAATATTATTAAATATAGATCAAAATACTATTAACTATTTTGATACATCAATAATTTTTAAATTTGGATAATATTTGAATTTTTTATTGGTAGTGGCAATAGTCAATTTTTCACTTTCTGTTTGAGCAATTAATAAACAATCAAAAGGATCAGTATGCGTTATTTTTTTGTTCGTTTTCAAATCAATAATATCTAAGTACGGAAAATTTTCCAATTTTGAAAGGTGTTTTTGCGTAATATTCAATAATTCTATTTGTTTGTTGTAAAGAAATTTTACAAATTCATCTAATGAATATTTTGTGTCAATTTTTCCAAGTGATTTCAAAATAACAAATTCTTGTAATGTAACCATGCTTACGAAAAAATGATGCTGAAAATATTCAACATCATTTTTTATAGTATTATCAATGTCATTACTATCATTTATAATTTTGATTATAGCCTGAGTATCAAGTAGAATTTTCATAAAAATTGAATTTTATAGTGGTAGACTAAAATTGAACACATTATCAATATCACCAATAATTTCAATTTGTCCTTTCCAAGCACCTACTAAACCTCTTTTTTTAATCTTAGGAGTTGTTTCAATTTTCTTCTTAGAAATTAATTTTGTTTTTGTTTCCATAAAGTAGATAATTTATTCGTATTACAAATTTTTCACAAATACTTAACTTCTTTTCCTTCAATCTCCGTCAATAAATTATTCACCAACCGGCTTGCACCAATCCGGAACAAGGCAGGAGAGAGGTATTCTTTTCCCAACACACTTTCAACGATAGTATAATATTTCACAGCATCATCCACTTCTGAAATTCCACCTGCAGCTTTGAAACCGATTTTAACACCATTCTTTACATTGAACTCTTTTATCGTATCGCAAATGATATAGGCAGCTTCTAAAGTTGCTCCACAAGCCGTTTTTCCGGTCGAGGTTTTAATAAAATCGGCTCCGGCTACCATTGCTATAATCGCAGCTTTTTTAATCATTTCAGCGTCTTGTATCAAGCCTGTTTCAAGAATAACCTTTAACTTGGCATTGCGACAGGAAGCTTTTATCTCGGACAATTCACTGTAAACTTCCTCAAAATTGCCCGACAACAGTGCGCCCAGCGGAACAACTGTATCAATTTCGGTAGCGCCTTCCATCACCGCCATTGCCACTTCGGCGATTTTCACTTCGATAAACGTTTGCGCATGAGGGAAACCGCCTGCTACAGCTGCTATTTCCACATTCTCACTCAACGTGTCTTTAACCACCGGTACAAAATTAGGATAAACACAAATGGCAGCAGGGTGGGGGAGTACCTCAAAACAATCATCAAAATCGTTTATTTTTTGTGTGAAGCTAACGATTCTGTCTACCGTATCATCCGGATTTAGCGAAGTAACGTCTATTAAACTTAACAGATTGGCATAGACCGATTTTTCCCTATTTTCCGTGTAGCGGTCAACTAAAGCCTTTTCTACTTCCAATGATAAATCCTTGTTGGTGATACTGAAATCGTATTGATTAAAAAGTTGATTGAATTTATTCATATTTTTTATTTTAGTATCTTGAACCAGGATTTTCACAAGATTAAAAAGATTAGCAGGATTGTTTTTATCTTGTGAATCTTTTTAATCTTGTGAAAATACCGGTTCAAGATAATTTCTCATTCTCCAAATGTCTTTTGCTATCTCTGTTTGTTTTCTTTTCCATATTCTTTTTAAACGCCTCCGTAAGGTTTACGCCGGTTTGATTAGCCAAACATACCAGAACCCAAAGAACATCCGCTATTTCGTCTTCCAAATGATATTTTAAGTCACTTTCCTTATTCGACTGATCACCATATTTTCGTGCCATTACGCGAGCAAGTTCGCCGACTTCTTCCATCAAAATAGCAGTGTTGGTCAATTCGTTGAAATAACGCACGCCATACATTTTTATCCAATTATCGACCGTTTTTTGTATTCCATCCAAATCCATTTTTCAATTAAAGATTTATACTTTGCTTATATAAACACGAAAGCGCAAAACATGCAAAGATAACTAAAAACTTCGCATCTTTACATACTTTGCGACTTTGCGTTTAAAATTAAAAAATTAACTCAACGAAAGCATCCTCAAAATCGGCTTAACCGCTTTTTCACGCAATTTTTCATCAATCAAAATTTCGGGTTGCTCATTCAAAAGGGCATTATACACCTTTTCCAACGTATTTAACTTCATAAAACTGCAATCGTTACACGCGCAAGTACTGTCGGCAGGCGGTGCAGGAATAAACAGTTTTCCGGGAGATTGTTTCTGCATCTCGTGCAGTATTCCGCTTTCAGTTGCTACAATAAATTCGGTTGCATTATTTTTGGTTGCAAACTCTAACAGAGCGGCAGTTGAACCAATAAAATCCGCCACATTTAAAATTACCGCTTTACACTCCGGATGTGCTAATATCAGTGCATTAGGATACTGTTTTTTTAATTCAAGAATTTTCTCCAGCGAAAACTGCTCGTGAACGTGACAAGCACCGTTCCAAAGCACCATATTACGATTAGTAACGCTATTAATATAATTACCTAAATTCCGGTCGGGACCAAAGATTAACTTCGCATCCTTGTCAAAACTTTCCACGATTTTCCTCGCATTTGTAGAGGTAACTACCACATCGGTTAGTGCTTTTACCGCAGCAGTAGTATTAACATACGAAATAACCTGGTAGCCGGGATGTTCTTTAATAAATTTTTCAAACTCATCTGCCGGGCAACTATCCGCCAATGAACAACCTGCATTCACATCAGGAACCAGCACCTTTTTATTGGGACTAAGTATCTTAGCCGTTTCTCCCATAAAATGAACGCCGCAAAGTAAAATTATGTCCGCTTCCGTCTGAGCTGCCCATTGAGCTAATGCCAAACTATCACCTACACAATCAGCAATATCTTGAATATCGCTTGTTTGATAGTAATGTGCCATAATTACAGCATTCTTTTCTTTCTTCAGTTTTTTTATCTCTTCAACATAATTGATCATGTTTCAAAATTTTTGTTCTAAACTAATATTATATTTATATTTTTTTTCTTTTAAAAATTAAAGAATGATATTGATAATAGGATGTTGAAACGGTTTATATCTTATACCGATTTCTCTTGTAAATGTCGTTTTTAAAATATTTGTTACAGGTTATTAATACTATTGTAATAAATAAGTTATTGAAAAATAATTAATTCGCATTGTTATCAACAATATTAACAATTGAGCAAAGTTACAAATAAAAATATTTTCTCCGGCTATTGGTTTTGTATAAAAACGGTTGAATATTTCTTTTAAAAAAACGGTTGAATAAATTGCAATGTTCATAACTTGATTTCTCTATACGAATTTTTGAATTTTAAAAATTTATTTTTCATTTTTTATGTCAGATTTATCACAAGTTATTAACAGTGATTTTAGGCGGGTATGTTGACAGTTATTAACGGGTAGGTAGCGAGGTAAATTCCAGTCTTTTAAATTTAAAGATTATTTTACGGATGGTAATTTCTACTGAGGTTTAATCCTATGGAAATTTTTTATGCAACATTTACACAAAACTTTCAACTTTATTATATTTTGTATTTACTTCTTATTTTTTACTTTTGTGTTGCTCATATTAAAGTCATAATGTTAAAACAGAATTTACAACAAAAATTACAACAAAAACTGTCGCCTCAGCAAATTCAAACGATTAAATTGTTGGAGGTTCCTGCATTGGAAATGGAGGAGAGGATTAAACAGGAAATAGAAGAAAATCCGGCATTAGAAGAGGTACCTGAAAATGATTTTGAGGATGAGCTGCCTGAAAACGATGTGTTAAATTCGGGTGATAACGAGGATTTTACACTGGGTGATTACCAAAATGAAGATAATATTCCTGATTATAAGCTGACTACAAATAATTACAGTGATGAGGAACGGCGAGAGGGAGTACCACTTGCTACCGGTTCGTCGTTGCACGAATATTTGATTGAACAGTTGCACCTAAAGATGCTTTCCGGAAAGGAGATGGAATTGGCAGAATATGTTATCGGAAACATTGACCAAGATGGATATTTGCGCAGGGAAGAAGATGCCATGGCTGATGATTATTCTTTTCTTTCGGGACAATTTGAGGAAAAAGAGGCGATTTCGCGTGCGGTAAAAATCGTGCAGGAACTTGAACCACCCGGTGTGTGTGCAACTAACCTTCAGGAATGCCTGCTTTTACAGCTGAAAAGAAAAATACAAACTGTAGATATTCAATTAGCAAAAGAGATTCTGGAAACCGGTTTTGAAGATTTTATACGCAAGCATTATGACAAGATATTAAAACGTTATGCTATTTCGGAAGAACAGTTCAAGCGGGCGATTGCCGAAATTGTAAAGTTGAATCCGAAACCCGGAAGCGCGTGGGAATCGGTATTAGAAGAAAATAGCGTTCAGCTGGTACCCGATTTCATCCTCGAAAATGATAATGGAAATTTGATTCTTTCTCTCAACAATAAAAATATTCCCGAATTGCGCGTGAACAGGAATTATGCGGAAATGCTGGAAGAGTACAGTTCTAACAAGGAGAATCAAAGCCGGGAAATGAAAGATGCTGTTTTATTTGTAAAGCAGAAATTGGACTCTGCCAAGTGGTTTATCAACGCCATAAAACAACGGCAGGAGACGCTGCAAAATACGATGAGTGCGATTGTGGTACGACAAAAAGAATTCTTTCTGGAAGGAGATGAAACCAAACTCAAGCCGATGATATTGAAAGATATAGCCGATGATACGGGATATGATATTTCGACGATTTCGCGGGTTAGCAACAGTAAATACGTGCAGACCGACTTTGGTGTTTATTCGCTTAAATTTTTCTTTTCGGAGTCGATGCAAAATGACCAGGGCGAAGAAATTTCGGCAGTAGAAATCAAGACTATTTTGGAAGAGTGTATTCAATCCGAAGATAAACGTTCACCGTTGACAGACGATAAACTTTCTGAAATTTTAAAGGAAAAAGGGTATGTAATTGCCCGTCGAACAGTTGCTAAATACCGTGAACAGTTGAATTTTCCGGTGGCACGCTTGCGTAGAGAGATGTAGGAAAGTGATAAAAATAAAACAATTTAAGTAATTAAGATAAATGATTTTATGAAATTCATAGCTCAGTTTTTATCAGTACTTTTTTTCCCATTGTTTATGCCGCTTTATGGGGCGGTATTATTGTTTAGTTTGACTTTATTTTCATTCTATCCGCAAAACTATATTTGGATTGCATACATTTCGATTTTTGTGTTTGGAACGGTAATTCCGCTCACTTGCATCCTTGTTTTATACAAGCTGAAAATAGTTTCTTCTGTGGAATTGGAAAAACGGAAAGACCGCTTTTTTCCTTATTTCTGTACTTCTGTGTCGTATTTCGTTTGTGCCTGGGTACTTTTTCATTATTCAAAAATGCCGACATTTGTTTCTGAGTTGATTATCAGTGCCGGTGTTGCCCTGCTTGTTAACGCTGTTGTTAATATTTGGTGGAAAATCAGTGCGCATATGACCGGTATCGGTGCATTTCTCGGCGGAATGTTGTTTGTCAGTTATCAATTTCATTTCAATCCGTATAATTGGATTTTGGCAACGATATTTGCCTGCGGACTGGTTGCTGCCGCACGCTTGTATCTGAACGCGCATACGCCCGGACAAGTTATCGCAGGCTTGCTAAACGGTATGCTTTGTACATTAATTATTCCGGGTTTAAATTTAGGATGCAGGCTGAATATTTGGTAGTAATAAATTTTAACTTGATAAAAGTATGTTGAAACAAAAGGATTTAATTTATGATGTTGGTATGCACGAAGGGGAAGATACAGACTATTATCTTAAAAAAGGTTTCAGAGTTATCGGATTTGAGGCAATGCCAAACTTGGCAGCGCATTGTAGAAATAGATTTGCAAACGAAATTCAAAACGGACAGTTAGTTATCGTAGAGGGAGCAATTACGGATATACCATCTTCCGGAAAAGAGTTGGGTACAGTAAAATTTTACAGCAATATAGACAATAGCGCATTCGGAACTGTTGATGCCGGTTGGGCTAAACGAAATGAACATTTGGGAACAGCCAGCGAAGTCATTGAAGTTAAAGCTATAAACTTTGCGGAATGTTTAAATAAATATGGGATTCCATATTATATGAAGATCGATATTGAGGGAATGGATTCCGTATGTTTGAAATCATTAATCAATTTTGATGAGCGGCCGGATTATGTTTCGATGGAATCCGAAAAAGTCTCTTTTGATAAATTAATAAATGAGCTTGAATTGCTGAAGCGATTAGGGTATGCACAGTTTAAGGCTGTCCAACAAAAGGATAAGTCAAGAGTATCCGAACCCAATCCCTCTTTTGAAGGGAAAGGCTATTTGGGATACGCATTTCAAGAGGGTTCCAGCGGACTTTTCGGAACAGACTTGCCGCGCAAATGGAAAACCTTCCCGCAAATAGTAGATGAATACAAGTGTATTTTCCGGCTTTACAAGCTTTTTGGAGATTATGGAACATTAAATAACTATTTTTTGAGTAAAATACTTAAAAGAATATTGTCCAGATTACGCAGACCAATACCCGGTTGGTATGATACACACGCAAAACATGGTACTGTTGATTGCGAAACAAACAATTTTTGAAAATCAATATTAATAACAATATGACAGAAAATATAAAACTTGAGCCGTTTAGTGGAAATGCAGCTGAAAAATATACCGCCGATTCAACCCGCTACAACGAGATGATATACCGCCGCTGCGGACGGAGTGGTATCTTGCTTCCCGCCATTTCATTAGGATTGTGGCACAATTTCGGAAGTATAGATTCTTTTAGTAATTTTATTCAAATTGCTCACAAGGCTTTTGATAGCGGCATTACCCACTTCGACTTGGCGAATAATTACGGACCCGTATATGGTTCTGCCGAAGAAAATTTCGGGCGCATTCTGAAACATGGTTTAGGAACTTATCGCGATGAATTGATTATTTCGACAAAAGCGGGATATGATATGTGGGCAGGTCCGTATGGAAATTTTGGAAGCCGTAAGTATTTGATGGCGAGCTTAGACCAAAGTTTGAAACGAATGGGGCTTGACTACGTGGATATTTTTTACTCGCACCGTCCCGACCCTGAAACGCCTTTAGAAGAGACAATGGGAGCATTAGCCGACATTGTCAGGCAAGGCAAAGCATTGTATATCGGTATTTCAAACTACGATGCGAAACAGACACAACAAGCATTGGAAATTCTGAAAGAACACCGCGTACCTTGCCTGATTCACCAGGCACGTTATTCGATGTTCGACCGATGGACGGAACCGGAATTGTTGCCGTTGTTAAAGAACGAAGGAGTGGGAATGATTGCCTTCTCGCCGTTGGCACAGGGGTTGCTGTCGGATAAATATTTGCACGGAATTCCCGGAAATTCACGTGCTGCAAAGTCAATAAGTCTTACCAAAAACCAGATAACACAGGAGATTCTTGAAAAGATTGCCCGGTTGAATCAGATTGCTTCCGGACGCGGACAAACATTGGCGGGAATGGCTCTTGCGTGGCTGCTTCGGAATGAGTATGTAACGAGTGTTCTTATTGGTGCAAGTTCCGTTTCGCAACTGTTGGATAATTTGAAGGCGTTGAAAAATACACAGTTCTCAACGGAAGAGTTGAATAAAATAGAAAGTGTTTTATAATTAAAAACAGAGGTGCCGTGAAAAGTAGATTTTTTGAGTAAAGTAAGAACCTGTTTGAATTAATCATGCGAATCAGGAGTTGAAAAAAATGCGGCAAAAGGCATATCCCCCTTTACACCGAAGGCGTTTAATGTGGATAACCTTACAAGCGAAGCGCAGTTCGGGGTATGAATAACTCAAACAGCTTCTAAAAAACATACTTTTTACAGTGCTTATTGTTTTTATGCTAATTCTCAAATAAATGAAGCTATATAAAATAGAAACCGGATTCTTTTCGGCAGACGGTGGTGCTATGTTCGGAACAGTTCCCAAAGTATTGTGGCAGAATTTTTATCCTGCCGGAGAATCGAATTTTTGCACCATGGCAATGCGCTCACTGCTTGTTCAACTGAAAGACCGGCTGGTGCTGATTGATACCGGTGTGGGAAATAAGCATTTGGATGTAATGAGCGATTACGGATTTCGGGATATTATTCAATTTGAAACAGAGTTACAAAAAATAGGCTTTTCCTGCAAGGATGTTACCGATGTGATACTCATTGGATTGACCGCAACTTTAATTTACAGCTCACTTTCCCGAACGCTATTCATTGGGTCAGCGAGGCACAGTGGAAAAATATGCTGAATCCCAACCTGCGGGAAGAGAATGCTTATTTTATGGCAGATATAATGCCGGTGTTTAAGCAGGAAAAATTAAAGCTGGTAACCGGAAATGAACAGATTAGCGGCGAAATTGAATTGCGGCTTTTTTCCGGGCATACCGAAGGTCAGATTGTTCCTTACCTTTTCGGCAAGGAGCGTACGTTTGTTTTTACCGGTGATGTCATCCCGACAGCGGCAAATATTCCGTTAGATTGGCTCAGTGCTTATGATGTGAATCAAATCGAAGCAATCGAGGGAAAGCAAAGATTGCTGGAAGAAGCAGTTGCCGGAAAACAGGTGCTGATATTTCAGCATGATGCTCATACCGAGTGTGCAACAGTAAGAAAGGGACGTGATTTTGAGATAGAAGAAATAAAGAGATTATAAGAGTTTCCTTTTTTCCAACCTAAAAAATCATTACATTTGCGTTTTCAAAATTTATCATCGTTCAAAAATTACATTAAGATATTATGAATTTGAATGCGTTAACAGCTATTTCGCCCATCGATGGACGTTATAGAAGTAAGACAGAAGAATTAGACCGTTATTTTTCGGAATATGCGTTAATCCGCTACCGCGTACTGGTTGAGGTGGAATATTTTATTGCGCTCTGCGAGTTTCCATTGGAAAATCTGAAATCAGTCAATCCGGCAGTATTTCCCGGCTTGCGAAAAATATACGAAGATTTTTCGATAGAAGATGCCCAACGCATCAAGGAAATTGAAAATGTAACCAACCACGATGTGAAAGCGGTGGAATATTTCCTGAAAGAGAAATTTGACACGTTAAACTTACAGCAATATAAAGAGTTCATTCATTTTGGATTAACCTCGCAGGATATTAACAATACGGCTATTCCTTACTCAATCAAAGAAGCATTAAGCCAATCTTTTTATCCGCAGTTGGAAAAATTGATTGCTGTTCTTTCGGAAAAATCGGAAGAATGGAAAAATATCTCCATGTTAGCAAAAACACATGGTCAACCGGCATCGCCTACACGTTTAGGTAAAGAGATGATGGTTTTTGTCAGCCGTCTGAAAGTACAGCTGGAACAGTTGAAAACATTACCGCACTCTGCAAAATTCGGTGGAGCTACCGGTAATTTCAATGCGCACAACGTTGCCTATCCGGAGTGCGACTGGAGAGTTTTCGGAAACCGGTTTGTGAATGAGAAACTCGGCTTGCAGCGCGAAGAATGGACAACGCAAATATCCAACTATGACAACCTTGCCGCCATTTTCGACTGTCTGAAGCGTATCAATACTATTATGATAGATATGAACCGTGATTTCTGGACATATATCTCAATGGAATATTTCAAGCAGAAAATCAAAGCCGGCGAAGTCGGTTCATCGGCAATGCCTCATAAGGTCAATCCGATTGATTTTGAAAATGCCGAAGGAAATCTTGGTATGGCGAATGCGATTCTTGAACATTTATCGGTAAAACTGCCTATCTCTCGCTTGCAGCGCGACTTGACCGATTCTACCGTTTTGCGGAACGCCGGTGTTCCCTTTGCCCACATTTCAATTGCCATCCAAAGCTCGTTGAAAGGATTGGGGAAACTTTTATTAAACGAAAAAGCCCTTTTCGAGGACTTGGATAATTGCTGGGCAGTCGTTGCCGAAGGTATTCAAACCATTCTGCGCCGCGAAGCTTACCCGAATCCATACGAAGCCTTGAAGGCATTAACCCGTACTAATGAAGGCATTACCGAGAAATCCATCCGCGATTTTATCGAAACGTTAGATGTTTGCGAGGATGTTAAAAAAGAACTTCGTAACATTACACCGCATAATTATACGGGGATTTGATGAAATTTTCATCCTTGTAGAGATGTGTAGTTCGCTACGTCTCTACGTGTCAATTTACAAGAATTTAATTATTAATTATTCGTTAAACAGTGCCCCAATTCTTCATCCTCATAAAACGCTTCGTTAGTCCTTATAAGGGCTATGTTGCACTAAACATTCTCTGTAATATCCTTTCTACGATATTCAGCTTGTTTTCTTTTGCGTTGATTATTCCTATTTTGGAAATTCTTTTCAAAACAAACCAAACGGCCTACAATTTAATGCCTTTTGCCTGGAATGTTAACGTGATTAAAAATAACGCTTATTTTTACGTTTCTAATTATATCACACAACACGGCGGTATTCAGACGTTGATGCTGTTGGGTATTTTATTGGTGATAATGACGGCATTGAAAACAGGAGTTGCCTATTTGGCAAGCTATTACATCATTCCGTTGCGTACCGGTCTGGTACGCGATTTACGGAACGAGATGTATAAAAAAATCACGGATTTGAACATCGGATTTTTTAAGAAGCACAAAAAAGGCGATATTATGTCTCGTATGACGAGCGACATTACAGAAGTTGAGGCATCCATTATGAGTTCCATTGAGTTACTCTCCAAAAATCCCATTATGATTGTTATTTACCTGCTTATCATGTTGATTTTGAGTTGGAAGTTAACGCTATTTGTACTTGGACTACTTCCTGTTGCCGGTTATATTATGGGGAAAGTTGGCAGTTCGCTGAAAAGAAAGTCGGCGTTAGGGCAGCAACAGACTGGGCAACTCTTGTCGCAAATCGATGAGACCATTGGCGGACTGCGCGTGATAAAAGCCTTCAATGCCGAAAAAAAAGTGACCTCGCGCTTTGGATTTATGAACGAAACATTGCGAAACACCACTAATAAGATTAACCGCCGCTATTCGCTGGCACACCCGATGAGTGAATTTTTGGGCACAACCACCATTGCTATCGTTCTCTTTTTTGGCGGAACGTTGATTCTCAATGATAACAGTACGCTTACTGCTGCCGAGTTTATCTATTATCTCGTTATCTTTTTCAGCTTAATAAATCCGGCAAAAGATTTATCGAAAGCTCTCTACAGCGTTGAAAAAGGGAAAGCCTCGCTGGAGCGTATAGATGTTATTTTAGATGCTGTCAATCCGTTGAAAGAGGTAAAGAATCCGGTTGCAGCCAAGCCGTTTCATTCCGAAATTAAATTTGATCACGTCTGGTTTAAGTATGAGAATGATTGGATATTGAAAAACATTAACTTGACTGTTGAAAAAGGAAAAACCATTGCCTTGGTAGGACAATCCGGTTCGGGTAAGTCAACGCTGGTTGATCTCATACCTCGTTTTTACGATGTGAATCAAGGCGCAATTACCGTTGATGGTGTGAACGTAAAGGATATGACCCTTTTTGACCTGCGATCTTATATGGGCAATGTTAATCAGGAAGCGATTCTTTTTAACGACACCATATATAACAACATTACTTTCGGAGTAGAAAATGCGACTATGGACCAAGTGATAGAAGCTGCCAAAATAGCCAACGCGCACGATTTTATTATGGAAACGGAAGAGGGCTACCAAACGAATATTGGCGACCGCGGCGGACGTTTGTCAGGCGGGCAACGCCAGCGAATCAGTATTGCAAGGGCAATTTTGAAAAATCCGCCGATTCTGATTTTGGATGAGGCAACCTCTGCCTTAGACACTGAATCCGAAAAATTGGTACAGGAAGCGATCGAAAACTTAATGAAAAGCCGCACGGCAATCGTAATCGCTCATCGCCTGTCCACTATTAAAAATGCCGACGAAATCTGTGTAATGCACGAAGGAGAAATCGTAGAACGGGGCAAGCATGAAGAGTTAATCGTATTGGACGGATATTACAGAAAATTGCATCAAATGCAGTCGTTTTGAGTTGAATTCAGACAGTTAAAGAATCGTATAAATGAAAGTCCCGAAAAGAACGCGGATAACGCAGATGACACGGATTTTCACAGATAAAATTCTTATTCATAATTTGCAATCATCTTGTTTTCAACAAAATAAAAATCTGCGTTATCCGCGTAATCTGCGTTCAAAAGACTTTTTAGACAGTCTCGCCGGAGAAATGGATTTTTATAGTCAGAAAGACAATAGGAAAAAGTAAAGTACCGCAATGAGGCCAAAAACACACTCAATTTAGAAAACCTGAAACGCCGAACTTTCTCCAACGTATTTTCTTCAGTATTGATAATTTATACTTGAACCGTATTTTCTGATAAAAGGTATTTTGCTGGTAAATCTGTATTCGATAATCAAAACGACAGTATCAGTGCTTCTGTCATATTATCTTTTTACAGCAAAGTTATTGTAAAAAATAATTGTGTCTTGAAAAACTTTTATAATTTTGCAATTATGATTTTTTAATTTACTAAGACTTGTTGCACGGCTTTATATAAAGAAAGATACTAACGGAATTATGGAACACTTAAAAATAATCAATTTTGGTGCAATAAAAGAAGCTGACATTGAAATAAAAAAATACAATATTTTTATAGGAGACACTTCAAGCGGAAAAAGTACTGCTGCAAAATTGATTGCAATATTCAACTCGGTTGTTTTTTTTGCGATTAAAAACGGAGATTTTAAATCTTTTACAACTCTGTTGGAAAAATACAACATTAATTTTAACTTTGAATCATCTACTGTCATTGAATATCAAGATGAAAAATATCATTGGGAGATTACGAAAGATAAATTTATCAGTAATTATAACGATGATGACGCAGAGTTGATGAAGTTAGCTAATGAGGCCAAACCTCTTGATTTTATTCAAAAGTTTAAAGAGAAAAAAGAAATCCCCCAAATACTTACCCCAATTGTTAATTTGATAATAAATCAGCAATTTTCGGATAATTATATCGACTCCATTTATTTAGATATTGTTAAGCCTAATTTATTAAAAAGCATTTATGATAAATATTCGCCAATATACATTCCTGCTGAAAGATTATTGATTTCAACTTTTACAAACAGTATATTTTCTATTTTACAATTAGGAGGTACAATCCCATTCTGTATTAAAGATTTTGGTAGTTTATATGAAAATGCAAGAGAAAAAAACAGGAACATTGATATTGACGTTCTTAATATCAAGATTTCTTTCGAAAAAACAGGAGATAAGGTTTTGCTAAAAAGTGACAATAAAAAAATAATGTTTTCTCAGTCTTCAAGTGGAATACAGACGATAATGCCGTTGTGGATAGTATTTAATCATTACATAGACGACTCTAAAGGCCGTCTGTTTATTGTAGAAGAACCTGAATTAAATTTGTTTCCAACCACGCAAGTTTCCCTGGTCGAATGGATGATGAAAAAAATGAGAAAGTCTGACAGTAAAATTGTTATCACAACTCACAGCCCTTATATATTATCAACGTTGGATAATTTAATTTACGCAAATGAAATATCAAGAAACCGAAAAGGCATTGATACTAAGCTTGCCAAGTTATTACCGTCTATGGCTTTGGTTGATTTCAATGAAGTCTCTTCTCACTATTTTGCTGCCGATGGTGTTGTAAAAGACATTATTGATAGTGAAAACAAGTCGGTTGGAGCAGAATACATTGACGAAGCCTCAAATAGTTCAAGTAAATTGTTTAATGATTTATGGGATTTAGAAAATAATGAGTTGTAAATGTTTTAACAAAGATTTACTGAAGAATGAAAGTTCATTTGAAAAACGATTAGAGTTTTCCAAATGTAAATGTCAGGCAAGATTGTCTGTTTCCGAAAATAAAAGGAAATTTTACATTGACCCTGAAATAAATGTATCACAAATTGATAAAATTAAAATTGACGGATGTTTGGATTGCAGCACTACAACAAACAAGTGTGATTATTTATTCATTTATAAGAATTTTTCCAATGTGGAACTTACTTATGTGTTTGTAGAATTAAAAGGAGTTGATATAAAACATGCCGTAGAACAAATAGGCTGTTCAATAGATATGTTTTATACACAGGGGTATTTAAAAAATAAACGCATAAGAGGCGCTATTGTTTTTTCTACATATCCTAAAGACAACGGGACGTATAGAAAAGCAAAACGCAGTTTATTGAAAAATTTCTCAACAAAAATAAAAGACTTTAAAGTAGAAGAGAAAAGTAAAACAATGGGATATAACCCTGTTAATGACTCTTTTCACTGAATTCTCCTCCTAAACTCCGAACAAGCAATAGCCGTAGCCACCGCTACATTAAGCGATTCGGAAGTTTCTCTGCCGGCAGGGAAATTAGGAATAAACAAATTCTGAGTTACGCGCGATTTTAACCGGTCGGATATGCCTTTGCCCTCATTACCCATTAGGAGAATACCGTTGGCCGGAAGGGTGGTTTTGTAAATATTTTCACCTTCTAAAAAAGTTCCGAATAGCGGAACATCAGGAGTCTTGTCAAGCAAATCGTTCAAATCACAGTAATGAATGCGTACCCGGCCGATTGCTCCCATCGTTGCTTGAATAGTTTTGGGGTTATAGACATCAACCGTTTCATTGGAACAGATAATTTCCTCAATGCCAAACCAATCGGCAATCCGGATAATTGTTCCCAAATTGCCGGGGTCTTGGATTGTATCCAGCATAATGGAAAATTTATTTTTCAGCGAAGTCGTATCCAAGTTGTATTTCTGCTGGTAAAAAACGGCTAATACCGATTGGGGGGCACTTTGCTGTGATGCCTTTTTTATCTCTTCTTTTGTAGCTATAATTACCTCTCCGGCTTGAAAGCCGGAAAGCGTTTCCTGAAATTCTTTCGTTACGACCAACGTTTGACAGCGGAACAGTGGTAGTAAATCTGCCACAATTTTATTCCCCTCCGCCACAAATAACAGCGTTTCATCCCGCTCTTTTTTGCGGGAAAGGGACAGTATTTGTTTTATTTTATTTTTGCTTAGCATACAATTTTAACATTGGTAGCAAATGTATGTTTTTTTGCTTCAATGTCAAAATTTGCTCTACAAATAATAATGATTCAGCGGATTTAAGTTTTCATCTAACTCATAGATTTGCGGTACGCCGGTCGGGATTTCAAGATTTACAATATCTTCATCACTTATCTTTTCGAGATGTTTGGCCAGTGCCCGGAGACTGTTGCCGTGGGCAGTTATTAAAACGGTTTTTCCCTCTGTTAAAGACGGTACAATTGTGTCTTCCCAAAATGGTAAAACCCTTTCAACCGTCTGCTTCAATGATTCGCCTAACGGGAGAATAGCGGGAGCTAAGCGATGATATTTTTCTTCAAATTTTGGATGACGCGTATCTTCTTCATCTAGCAGGGGCGGCGGCGTATCGAAACTTCTTCGCCATATTTTAACCTGCTCATCACCGTATTTTTGGGCTGTTTCAGCCTTGTTTAACCCTTGCAAAGCACCGTAATGACGTTCATTCAAGCGCCAGCTTTGTGTATTTGGAATCCACAATAAACCGGCTTCCGAAGCAAGATAAAACTGCGTAGCAATGGCTCTTCGCAGCACCGAAGTACAGGAAACTTGAAAGCGGATACCCGATTTTTTTAATAACTGTCCTGCATTACGAGCCTCTTCTATCCCTTTTCCGGATAAGTCAACGTCTGTCCAGCCGGTAAACCGGTTTTCCAAATTCCAAACGCTCTCGCCGTGGCGGACTAAAATTAGTTTGTACATAAATTTTTCGTTTTATATGAAACAAAAAGAAAGTTGAGAATGTTCAGAAATTCATCAGAGTATGAAATAAATATTTTTTCAGAAATTATTTTTGTAATATCTTGTAAACCAAATATTTGATTTGTGTCCCTAAATTATTAGGCAAATATAGATAATTTTAGTAATAGGTACATCGTCAAAATATTGAAGCGAGTATTGAAAAATAACGTTGCTAATCTGTTAGGGGCAATATGTTGGTAGAAATCATTACCTAATATCTATCTTTAAATGTCTAAATATAGATGATTCCGGCCAATATATTTGTGTGGTTTTTGAGTTTCATAGATTATTTAAAGAACAAATAATGGAATACTATTGTTACATTGTATAGAATGTGAGGTTGATAAATTGTAAGTTTCACAGTTTTTTAATTTTAAAAACAATAATAAATTTTGCGATTATGAAAAAGATAGTTTTAGGCACTGCACTTGGTGCCACAGTGGGAATCGCGTTAGCCTGTTTGGCGAAAGCGGCTTATGAAAGGGGATATTTCGACAGTGTTTCGGACAGTATGCACAATTTTGCGTTTAAAACAAAGAAAAAATTTAAAAATGCGGTTGATACAGGTAAAAACGAGATAGAATATCTTCAGGATAAAGCTGAATACGAAATTGGCAAACACAAAAGAAAACGCGCGGGAGTAGCAAGCGAATAACAAGAACGAAAAGAGAACAAGGACGAAATTATTAACCTTTCGTCCTTGTTTCGTTTGTCGTAGTATGCCAAAGAAATATGCTTGGTAATTGAAGCAGCTTTTTAGAGGGAAGAAAGTTCCTCTACCGCACGTTTTACCGTACTGTCTTTTTGGTGAAGAACCGGGTAAAAGCCTTCATCGCCGAAAATATGCCGCACAATATATGCTTTGAGTCTGTTTTCGATTAGCTCGTTTGATTTGGATATAAGGTATGGGTTGCGACGGATTCCTTTGCCGGTGGCAAAGGAGGCAAATAATTCGCCCAGATTTTGCGTTTCCAAATAACTTTTCAATGCATTGTAATCGGCAAATGATTTTAACTTTGCACGATTTTGGTCGGCATATTTAAACGAATATTCATAAAGTAATCCGCTGTTATTCACTTTGTTAAAGTAAGAAGTCATACCAAGTGTATCGCGTGGGACAAAAATATCGGGCATAATACCGCCTCCACCGTGCACGACTCTGCCTTTTTTAATGGTGCGGTACTCTATTGAATCGGCTTTATCTACATGGATGCTGTCTTGCGTATCCAATTCGCCGTGCAGGTAGCGGTTCATGATGTCGTTTTCGTAGTCGCTCTCGTCAGTATATGGCTTTTGGATTGACCTGCCTGATGGAGTGTAATAACGTGAGATCGTAAGGCGAATGGCAGAACCATCGCTTAGTTCAATTTGCTGCTGCACCAACCCTTTGCCGAATGAACGACGCCCAATAATTAAGCCGCGATCGTTATCTTGAATCGCTCCGGCAAAAATCTCGCTTGCCGAGGCAGACCATTCATCAATCAAGACGACTATCGGGTTTTCCTGGAAAAGTCCCGCTCCGGAGGCAAAAGCATCCCGCCGGGGTTCCGATTTTCCTTGCGTGTAAACGATTAATTCCCCTTCTTCGAGAAATTCGTTAATCATCTGAATAGCGGCATTGAGGTATCCGCCGGAGTTTCCGCGCAGGTCGATAATAAACTTCGCCGCTCCCGCTTTTTTAAGGTTGTTCAGCGCCTTAAAAAATTCCTCATAGGTATTTTCTCCAAATTTGCTCACTTTAACGAAGCCGGTTTCATCCGTAATCAGGTAGGCAATATCAATGCTTGACACCGGAATATCGCCGCGCACAATAGCAAATGGAAGCAACTCCTTTTCATCTGCCCGCTGAATCCCTATGTTGACAATAGTACCTTTGGGTCCGCGCAGGTTTTTCATTACCTTCTCGTTGGTTATGTTTTTACCGGCGAAAAGAGAGTCGTTGACGGTTATAATGCGGTCGCCCGGCAGGATTCCCAGTTTCTCTGATGGTCCGCCGCTAATTACACCGACAATCATGACCGTATCATGTTGGATATTAAACTGTACCCCGATGCCGCTGAAACTGCCTTCCAGCTCTTCGTTGACCGATTGTAAATCGCTTGCTGGAATGTAGGTAGAATGTGGATCCAATCCGGAGAGGATTTTCGGGACAGCACTCTCAATTAATCCGGAAACATCTACCGTATCAACGTATTGTCTGTTGATGATATTTAAAATTGCATCAATTTTTCCGCCTGAAGAGACTTGCGAGCGGTCAAGCATACTTGCGAGCGATCTTTCCGTAATGATTTTTCCGATTACAAAGCCGGTCATAACTGCTAACGCGATGCATAATGAGATGATAACTTTTTTCATTATTTTTAAGATAAAATTTGAACCACTTCTATTCCTGCCTTTTCGAGCAGTTCTAAACCGTCTGTCAGATGATAAAGATCGGAATAGACTACTCGCCGGATGCCCGACTGGATAATTAACTTGGAACATTCGATGCATGGTGATGCCGTTACGTAGAGCGTTGCCCCCTCGCTGCTGTTGTTTGAGCGGGCTACTTTAGTAATAGCATTCGCTTCGGCATGTAAAACGTATGGTTTTGTTGCGTTATTTTCATCTTCGCAGATATTTTCAAATCCGGATGGTGTCCCATTGTATCCATCGGAGATAATCATCTTGTCTTTGACTATCAGCGCACCTACTTGCCGGCGAACACAATAAGAATTTTCTGCCCATATCTTAGCCATTCGCATATAACGGCTGTCTAATATGTGTTGTTTATTCTTTTCCGTTTTGTTACCACTCATTGTGTTGATTATTTGTGATTATTGGACAAATGTATTTTTATTTGCCAAACTTTGCCCAAAAATACAATTAAAAAACGATATTGAATTGTGATATTAGAAATTTGTATATCTTTATTAAAAAATTTATAGACTGTGCCTGTTCAAAAAAGGAAAGATTAGAAAGACTCCGAAACAAATTTATTAATCTGATAAGTATGTCTTCTTAATTCGTTTATATTTAGAAAAAAGATAGAAGTTTCCCACAAAGACACAAAGAACACTAAGTTTTTTGTGGGCTTTGTGTCTTTGTGGGAAATAATTAACTAATATTCCGGTTCAAGTGCCGCATATAAATCAAGAAGAGACTGCAAAAAAGCCTATATTATTGATTATTATGACGTTTTATATTATTTCTGTTTTATAAATCCTTTATTCATAAGGATTTTCAGAACTCAATAGTATAAACTAATTTAGGAGATGTACCTAATGTACTTATTATCAAAAAAGTGATATTTACGGCATTGCACTTACCGGTTGGATAAATAAAATTTACAGATTCAATTTTATGTTATATCACAAATGTATACAAGTATTTTCAGAAGCGAACACGTGCAGAACGGCTATTGAGGCTGTTCTCCAACAGATATTTGTTTACAAATTAATGCAAAAATACAATCAAAATAACGCTAAATTATAATATTAGAATTAACTTTGCGAATTATTCTAATAGAAATGTGTATAATGAAACCTGCATGAACTAATGTTCCATAAGAGAATAAAAATGCCTGCAGGCTCTATACATTCTTAATATTAAAAATAAATATTTTCGTATGAAAAAAGTGTACAATTGCCTATTTCTTACTTTGTTACTGTCGGTTGGAATGATTTCCTGTATAGACGACAGCTATGATTTGGGTGAATTTTCCTCAGACGTGAATTTTCCTGCCACGTTGGTCGGTCCGGTTGGTTCTTCAAAAATTACGATTTCCGACTTGTTGGCAAAGATGAATGTTAATACCGGTTTGTTGAAAGAGTCTCCGGAAGACCATCTGCTCTACTTTCGATACGACGATACGATACAAATTGAACTTGAACCGGTAAAATTCAGGTTTAAACGGTTTGATACGCTATTCACCGCCCAAAGTCCCGACTTGCAATTACTGATAGATGAAGGTTCAATGAAATTTCAAGAACGGTTGGATTTTGGTGAATTGGATGATGAGAAAAAACAGATCGACAGTGTTTTAATAAGTGCCGGACAGTTGAAAATAATGATTGAGCAAAATTTGTTGAACGATGCGAGTAACGTAAAGATAATCTTGCATTTCCCACCTGAAGTTCATAAACCGGACGGTAGGAAGTTACCTCCTGATACACTTGATGTAAACAGGGAAAATTTCATTAATTTGAACAACTGCGTGATTGACTTTACCAAAGAAGAAGATTTGGCATTTACTTTTGAAGTTTCCGTATCGGGCGGGACGGGGCTGCTCAACGAAGATTCTTACATTAATTTTTCGGTTGAGCCATTGATTCAGAATTTTCCTTTCCAGTCGGCGTGGGGTTATTTCAAATATCCAAGTGAAAGTGAAAAGGTAGTTATCGACCTTTTCGATGGTGTAAAAAAAGAAGATATAAATCTGCTCCTTCAAAATCCTAAGCTATCACTTGAGGCGATGACAAATTTAAAGTTGCCTGCCGTTTTTTCTATTGATTCGATTCAGACTATTGGCGGAAAAAATGATGTAACTGCAGAATTTACTGTAAATGGCAAAAAAGAACCATCCTATTCAGTACAATTCAAGGATGGGATGGCAGCTGCTAACTTGGACAATAAAAATGTCAATTTGGATGAAGTATTGGCGACATTTCCCGATTCGTTGAATTTTAACTATGGGTTTGAAATCGGAACTCCGGGTAAAAGTACGGAATTGAATGCCTCGGTTTTTGCCGGCGGTGCTTTTATTGATGTAAATTTTGGCGTAGAGCTTCCGGCGTGGTTTAAAAAAGGTTCGTTTATTCGGCTGGCAGATACGATTACCGATATTAATTTGGGTGATTTAGTCACCAGTGATGTCGACTTGGATAAAGCAATTATCTATTTCGACTTGACAAACGGATTGCCGCTGGGCGTTGATGTGAATTTTTCGTTTCTTGATTCGCTCGGTAATTCTGTTATTATCGAAAATCAGGCATTGAAAAAGAATCTGGAAATTGTAAAAGTTGATGCGGCTGCTGTTAATCCGGCTAGTAGCGTAGTGGACAAAAACAAAATAAAGACAACCAACCTGCAAATTGAGCTAAACAGTTCCATGACCGGCGATATTAAACAATGCAAGCACCTTGTGGTAAACTATAAAGTGAATGTAGATAATAAGGCAAATTCGGTAAAGATAACCTCCGACAACTTCTTGGAAGCGAAAATGAGCTTTTATCTCAAGGGAGGAATCAAATTGAGTGATAAGTGATAAGATGATGAGTTTTAATAAACAGTAAGAAGAATGAAAAGAATAGCCATTATATTGACTTTCTGTGGAGTTATCGGGATAGGACAAAAGATTTTCGGGCAGCAACAAACTACCGTGATGTATTTTATGAAGGATAATCCTTTGCAGCACAATTTTAACCCTGCATTTCAACCGCGGCATAACTTCTATATCGGTTTTCCCGTGTTGTCATCGCTGAGTTTTTCTGTTGGAAATAACTCGTTGACTTTTTCGGATGTTTTTTATGGCCGGACAATAGACGGGCAAAAGCAAACAGTCTCTTTCCTGCACCCGGAAGTGAAGGACGGGGTGGATAATTTCCTGAGCAGTCTCCGGAAAAATACACGCTTCTATTCGGAAGTCAGCACCTCATTGCTCTCTTTCGGTTTTCGACACAAAAAGTCTTACTATACTTTTGATGTTTCGACCAAAGTCGAAGGTCAGTTTATACTGCCGGAATCCGTTCCTACGCTCTTTTTCAGAGGAGTGGAGGATGAGAACGGGGAAACTGAATTTAATCTGCGAAGCTTGTCGCTTTCGGCTACTGCTTATACGCAAATCGCACTCGGATCCTCCTATGATTACAATGAGAAACTGAATTTCGGGGCAAAAATCAAATTACTTTTAGGGCATGCTAATTTGGAAGGATACTGTGGCGATATGTCGCTCAATGTCAGTAAAGAACGATGGCTGTTACAAGGCGAAAGCCGGTTGTATGGTACTGCTCCCGGCTTGGAATTTAAGACTAAAAACGGTTCCGTTTTCGACGGCATGAGTTTTGAAGGAGACAATACCTCTATTATCCGCGGAGTTGGACTGGCGGGCGACTTGGGGGTAACCTATAACTTCCTCGAAAACTTGCAACTTTCGGCAAGCGTGGTTGACCTTGGGTTTATCCAGTGGAACCAAGCCCTCAACAAGGTAAACAAAGGGAATGATTTTGAATTTGACGGTATTGTGTATGATGTGAATAACGATTCGATTGACTATTGGGAAGAGTACCGCGATATGCTGCAAAATATGTATGTGGTCGAAAACTCCCCGAAATCTTATTCCACATCCCTGACTGCCAAAATTTTCGCCGGAGTGGAATATAGCATTTTGAAAGATCGATTAGGTTTTGGATTCCTTTCAAAAACGGACATTGCAAAAAAGGAATGGTTTCAGGATTTTATACTTTCGGCTAATTACCGTCCATTTCGCCCGCTTGCCGTCTCGGCAAACTACTCCCTGTTGAACGGCAAATGGAGCAATGTCGGATTTGGGATGAATGTGAATGCAGGACCACTCAATTTGTTCATCTGTGCCGACAATATCCCGCTGAGATATGCCAAAGGTAATGGAATATTGATACCAACCGGTACAAAAACAACAAGTGTTTCTTTCGGAATTAATTTCGTATTCGGTGGAAAGAAAAAAACGGAGCCGGTTGTTCAACCAGCCTCAGAAACTCAACCAGCCCCTGCTCCAACTGAAGAAGAAGTTCAACCGGAAACAGAAACGTTTGATACTGGTGTAGAGGTGATTGAAATACCTGTGGAAGAAGAAGGAATACCTGTTGCAGAGAGTAATTGACACAGGTTATTTCGACCTTTGAATTGCCTTTAACACTACCTCCGCTGCCTTTTCGGAAGGCTGCTTATCTGCCGGTTTCAATTTTGCCAATTGCTCTTTGGCTTGTGTTATTTGTGCTTGGCATTTCTCTTTGCTTTGCATGAAAGAGAGTACTTCCGGTACGATGAGTCCGGTTTTACAATCGTTCAGTATAAATTCGGGAATGATAAAATCATCTGCCAGCGTGTTTATCAAATTGGCGTATTTTGCCGTAACCAACAGGTCGGCAAGCGCATTTGTCAGTGGATTAAACGTGTAAGCAACAACATGTGGAGTGCCGCAAGCAGTCAATTCCAACGAAACCGTACCCGATGCCGCAAGGGCAAATTCACTCATGCAGAACGCTTCGTAGCGTGCTTTTTGTCCGAGAATCAACCGGTAAGGAATGCCGCTGTTTTTAAAATGTTCATCTATTTCATCCTTCATTGCTTCTACCGAAGGTATCAGCAAAAACAAGTCCGGAATCTCTTTTGATATTCGTTTTATGCTATTGATAAAAATAGGCGCAAGCTTACTTACTTCGTTGTGCCGGCTACCGGGCAATACGCATAATACTCGCGCATTTTCAGGAATGCCGGTTTGTTTACGCAGATGGGCAATATCCGTTGGAAGGTCAGTCGTATTTTCAATAACCGGATGTCCTACGAAAGTGCAATCCAAGCCGTATTTTTCAAAGTAAGGCGGTTCGTAAGGCAAAAGAGTCATCAAATAATCCATAATCTGTGCCGCTTTTTTGGCACGTCCTTTTTTCCACGCCCAAACTTGCGGGGCAACGTAATGGACTTTCGGAATTTTACTTCCTCTCTTTTTCAGGTTTTTCAGAATTGAATTGACAAATCCCCAGTTATCGACCGTTACAATGACATCCGGCTGTATCTTTTCAATGTCGCTCAACACCTCTTTCCGGTGTCGTAAAATGACGGGCAATCTCGGAATAACTTCCATTAAGCCCATAACCGAAAGGTCTTTGATGTTGAAGAGGGAGTTGAATCCTTCGGCTTTCATCGTTTCGCCGCCAATGCCGGAAAATTCGGCTTGGGGATGTTTTTTGCGTATTGCCGTTATCAAGCGCGAGGCTAATATATCGCCCGAAGGCTCGCCGACTATGAGGTATATCTTCATTCAAGTATATAATTTAATTCATTAAAATTTAACTTATAATTGCCTTTATAAACCGTAGTTTGTTGTCAAATGAAGTTACATCATTAAAAAAGACATAATCCTTTTTGTTGTTTGTAAAAATAGCATCACATTTTACTTTTTGACTTAAAACAAAATGAACACTATCCTCAATATCGCTGTTTTTAAAATTAAAACTTTCCTTAATATCGGGAAAAGACAAATCCACCACAGTAAACTTTGACAATATTTCTTCAAGTTTTTCAATGGTGGTTGCTCGCGAGTATGCTTTCCGGCTATACAGTTTACTTCCGGCTTGTAATTTGCTGATTGTTTGCACTACTGCCAATGAGGAAGTAAAAAGCACCTCTTTACGATGTTTCGAGAAAATATAATTTAATGCTTCTATGTCCTCCTTTTGTCCTGTACAATAGTTGATTAACACATTAGTGTCAACATAAATCCGTATAACTTTATGATTCATAATTTAAAATACCAATTTATCAAAACGCACTCTTTCGGCAGGCGTTACCAAATCAAGATTTGCCTTAATAAATTGCTGTTCTGCAAAATCAATAATATCCCGGTGAGCTACACCCGATTTTTTCAAAATTAATTTCAATAACTCTGACTTTTGCTTTTTAGCTAAAGCATACTCTTCTTTCGTGTATTTTCCCATAATCGTAATTTTTTAATTAAAAATTAGCGACTCAAAAATAATCATTTTTAATCAAAAATAAAATAGCATATTTTATTACTCCTCAGCCAACCCCTTCCACTTTCTCACAAAATGCGCAACAAGCCACATAACCGGGATCATCAGAAGAATGTCTATCCAAAACATAGTAAAAATTAATTCTGCGAATGTCGATCTATTTTTCTCGTACCACTCCGACGTTACCGTGAAAAAAGTAAAAAATGACAATGGAATCAGGCAAGGTATGTACCAAAGCACAATATTCAGGTAGATATTCGACCGTCCTTTGCATCCTTTTTCCTTGATTTTAGAAAAAAGACGCACAAAAGGAACAATAAATAATGTAAGCCATGCAATGAATGATTATTTCCCACAAAGACACAAAGAACACAAAGGTCATAAAAAAACTTTGTGTTCTTTGTGTCTTTGTGGAAAATAATCATTATTAGGGGTAATATGGCTGATAAGCATATAAAAATTTTATCGTTTTTTACCGGGCTATTTTTTCAACCCAATAATAAAAATCCCATTTTCATCCGCTTTTTTAATTACTGCATCTTTCTCGATTAACAAGATGCCTCCTGCTTCTACAGCGATACCGCCGATACCGTATTTTATAAACAATTCTATGGTTTGCAGCCCGATAGCCGGTAAATCAACGCGCATATCCTGTCCTGGTTTCAGCACTTTTACCATAACCGGTTTTTTCCCATCTTTGCGCAATGAAGCAGCACGCGAGAGTACCGCATCCGTCCCTTCAATTGCTTCCATTGCCAGTACCAGTCCTTCCTGCACGACCACTGCCTGACCGACATCCACTGCACCAATGGCTTTTGCAACCGTCCAGCCGCGCTCAATGTCGCTCATATCTTCCTTGCTTGGCTTCACTTTACCGTAAACACCTTCCTGGAAAAGCATTTCGGGAACCACCTCTTCGATGCCCACCACCTTGAATCCGCGTTTTTCAATTTCGTCCATCACGGCACGGAAAAGATTATCATCGCTCATGCTTTTCATTGCCAGCTTGGCGACAATCTTTATCCCTTCCCAATCGGGAATCAGCTCTTTGAACGAAGGACGCTTGATACCGCCTGCCAGCACAATATCGTGTACGTTGTGCTCGCGCAATGCTTTCATCATTTTACCTGCTTCGCCTATTTTGGCAAATATATGGGGAGCTTCACTCAGTTGTTCTTCGTTGGCGAATGTTTCCAGCCCTATTACAAAAATGGGAATGTTATGCTTGTTGCAATGTCTGATAATTTCGACCGGCATCATCCCGTTGCCGGCAATTAAGCCGAGCGTTTTTCCTTCTGTCATGTATTTTTATTTTAAGTTTTATTATTAAACGCGGAGAACGCAAAGGCACGAAAGTCGCAAAGCTAATTATCCTTTGCGTCTTTGCGACTTTGCGTCCTTCGCGTTAATATATTAATAAACTGATTTTCGATTAATTTATTTGATTATGGGAAATATTTTTTTTTCGTTGCCGGAAATAACGGAAACATAAAAAACTCCCGGATTCCAGTTGCTGCAAAAAATAGTAGTTGTTTCGCTTGCCGATGGAAAGAAGGAAATCAACTTGCCTGCGGCATCCGTAATGGAAATCGAATAGCTGGACTCCGGACTGACTACGTAAATCACATCTTTTACTTTTGTTGGGTAAACCATAGTTTCGCTAACTGGCTTATTGTTTTCTACGCTTGTTAAATAATTTTCCCAACCCGGCATATCTTCCAATGTGATAATATAGTCATCATTCATAATTAAATTCCAATCGGAGCCAATGTTATCGTTTGATCCTCCGACCGGTCTCGCATAATCGCCGTACCAAGGCATGAAGTATGACCAGTTGGCATTGTCAGCCTGCATTCCGGCAGGATATGGTATGGAGCCGTTCTCTGCCAATGTAATTATTTTATTCGTGCCGAAAACGTTTTTGAGCGTTTCAAATTCCCCGATAAGAGAAGAATGGTTTTTCACGCGAGGGTAATAGTAAAAGTCGCGTCCGATAATATCTACGTAGTCATCGCCCGGATACCAATCAGCGTCTACGCCATCGGAATTCCATACCCAAATCAGGTTATGCAATCCGTGTTGGTTTACCATACGGTCAAACATTAATTTGTAAAGGGCTTTAAAGGGAGTTGCGCCTTTTGCTCCCCACCAGAACCATCCGCCGCTTGCTTCGTGTATTGGACGCCACAAAACGGCAATACCTTTATCTTGTAACTGTTTCAGCAAGCCGGCAACGATGTCGATGTCTTTAATAATGGCTTTGTAAGCTACCGAGTTGGGATTCCAATCGGTACAATTTGAATTGGTAAAAGCGGTTGTCAAGTCAAAGGTCGTTTCTTCGGTATAAAATGACTCTTGGTTTTGAAGCGGGTCTTTCCAATGCCAGCAAAATGCGGGAATACCTCCCTCTTCCCAAAGTTCGGTTGCCATCGAAAGTGTTGCATCCGAATAGGCTTTGAACCAAACGCCCTCAGAACCTCTTCCTGTCGAGTGCATAAAATCAAATCCGACCAATGCAGGTCTTTTACCCGAAGAATTGTGAATATAAACGATTTCTTCCTGTTGAAATAGCGGCAGCGGCGTATTTCCATTTAAGATATTCCCTGTCATTACGCCACTGATTGTCTTTTGTTGAAAATTATCCCGCAGGAATGAGTAAAGTTTTACTGCGCTTTGGGTTGGTTCCGGAGTTACCGGGTCGGCAACAATGGTAAAAGGCGTAGCCTGGTGTTTTGAAAGTTCGATATAATCAATATCTACCCATCCCCATGAGTTGGTAATTGCAATCGTGTTTGCTCCGGCTGTAAGGCTTATAACGGTGGTTATATCGGCAAATACAGGATTTCCGGTACTGGTTCTTTGGAAAGTAACTCCTCCGAAAGGCGCTCCGTTTATCACTAAATTTTGAGTTTTAGCTGCATCGTATGTTTGAGAAAAAACAATTTTCATGTCATAAACTCCGGCTTCTTGAACTTGGACGGAGAATGACATATTGCCGCCTTCCATTGCAACATAAGAACCTCCGGAAGCTGTGGCTGAATTTCTTTTTCCTGCTCCATCGCTTAGAGTTGCATCTTCCGCCTCATACTTTTGGGCAAAACATTGTCCCGATAAAAAAAGCAGGAGGCATAAAAAAAGTTTTAGGGTAATTTTGTGTTTCATGGTACTTAAATTTGTGTTTTAAAAATCGGCTTGTAAATATACGATTTTTTCGCAAAATATATTTTTTGCCATTCATAACTTTTGTTTGAAAAGTTTTATAATAATCTGATTTTTGGATAGGGAGATATATCGGCGATAGTCCGTGGGCTTAATTTTCATAACCTTATGGTCAATACCTTAAGGTAAAATGCCATAAATAACACTGCCTGAGAAGCAGAACAGCTTACAAATTTTGCCTCCAGGTAGTGATTGTCCTATATGTTCCTGCGGCTGTCTTCAACTCCTGATGCGCATAATTAACTCAAACAGCTTTTTAATTCCCGCTTATTTCGGATTCAGGTTTGAGTCGCTTTATTCCGGAAAGTAAATTTTTGTTATTGATAGTTATAATTTTCATTCCGCTTGATTTTTTTTAATTAATATGTTATGTCTTGTTTTAATTATTATTAATAATTAACAAAATATAAGAAACAATAAC
>QMCE01000182.1_pt1 | contig 35837 bp, 31 predicted proteins | sample 1821851 | NCBI WGS metagenome assembly QMCE01 (sample SAMN09453174, study PRJNA476694) | Termite gut metagenome, whole genome shotgun sequencing project. | isolation source: worker | host: Odontotermes sp. | place: South Africa:Pretoria | collected 2016-01-28 | reverse complement strand
TCGCGCGCCCAATAGTACAGCGACCGTTCGGGATAGTCGCCGTCATCAGCGACCTGTATCTCAAGGTCAACCCGCTCCCCGTTCACGGTCATGTTGATGTCAAGGCGGCAGAACTTGTCCTCTATCGTTTCGGGCGGTATTTCGGGGTTCGTTATCTCAAACTGTTCTATACTTTCAAGCTCTATGGCGAGCAATTCTGCTACAAGTCTTTTTAGCAGATCGGGATACTTCACAAACAGCATTTTGAACAGAATATCGTTCTGAAACGTGTATTTGAGTTTCGTCTCGGACCCTTTCCTCTTCATCTCAAGAGTATATCACAAAAAGGCGGTGCTTACAACAGGAAAACTCTCTGATTTCCATACCCTATATTTTATCATATACCATTAGTATGATCTATAATATAACTAGATCTCGCCTTGACAGTCACGCTGCTTTCCGGTATTATTTCCCCGTAACCAATAATGAAACCATTTGTTTATCACTATAGGAGAGTCCCTTGTCCCAGACCGAGTTCCGCTGCTTGTACGATACGGTGTTTCCAATTTTGTTCAGAGTAGCCTATCGTATATCTGGCAGTGAAGAAGCGGCGGAAGATCTGTGTCAAGACGCCTTTTTCCGTTTGTACGAAAAAAATATGGAGTTTCCCAGCCTTGATGATGCAAAGTACTGGCTTATCAGGGTGGTGAAAAATGCTTCTCTGAACTACGCGAAACGCAAGGAGCGTGAACGTAAAGCCTATCAAAAAGCTTTTAAAGAAGATGTCCGTGTACAGGAAACCGGCGAAACAGCGCTTTTGAAGAAAGAAGCGCGCGCAGAAATACGGGAAGCCTTGAACCAGCTTCCAGAAAAGCTTCGTACTGTGCTGATTTTGAAGGAATATGGCGGGCTTAACTACAAAGAAATCGGCAAAACTATCGGTATAAGCGAAGGAAACGTAAAGGTGCGTGTTTTCAGGGCGCGCGAGCGTCTTGCCAGTATATTTGAGACAGCTACCATCCCCTTAGGTGCAATTCAACTTGTACAAACGGCATCTCAAGAAGCTTTAACGGCAGATTCATCCGCCGAGTGAATGTGTGAATGAAAGCGCGTTCAAAACTGCGCTTTTTGGAGGAAACAAATGTGTCCTGAACCCCAATTGCTTTCAGTGTATCTTGATGGTGAGCTTCCTTCTCCTTGGAAGGAAAAAATGGAAGCTCACTTGTCTTCATGTCCCGTATGCGCCGCTGAACTTGAGCGTCTCAATCGTATGAGCGCGGCGGTGCGCGCGTCCGCTGGTCCTGCGCTTGACGACGCGTGCATCAACGGCGCAAAAGATCGTTTGTGGGCGAAGCTTGCAGCTGCGACAGAAGGCGCTGCGCCGCGCCGGAATTCGCGCCGCGCGGTGTCGTCCTCTGTCTCAAGAGGCTGGCGGCGGTCGGTTACGCTTCCTCTGCCAGCAGCTGCCGCTGCGGCGGTATTCATTTTTGCTCTCATGTTCGCCTTTGTTATTCGTATACAGCCATCAGGCGCTGCGGGAGCGCCGCCTGACATGGCGGACGCCGCGCCGCCCGTTCTTTCTCCGCAAACGCCTGTCGACTTCAGCGGGGGCAATATAATTCAGGCGTCCAGTATGGGCGAGATACTCCAATATTTGGAGCAGGACGGCGCGGATTATATGATAATGAGACTGCCGGAAAGCAAGAATTTCTCCTCGTCAGGAGAGCCGCTGATTTTGAATGCGGTGGATTATTCAAGGAGAGCGGGTGGGCGATGATTCATAAGAACAGATTATCCTGGGCTACCGGCGTTTTGATCTTTACCGCCAGAGCCGCATTATGGGCGCAAGCAGGGGATACGCCTTTTACCGATGTGTTGCCAGCTTTCCAAGACAAAGCGGTTGTTCTTGACATAACTGCCAGCATCGTTGAAAACGACAGAGAGGAAGTGTGGAACTCGTCCAGTTCACGGGTAACGGTACTTGGTCGGGCGGTCGGAGTGAGGCTCGTCGGTTCTAATATTGCGGCTTCGGTGCAGTTCACCCCCTATATCGGTGATGACGGCGGCATTTTCTTGCTTGCCCAAGGGCAGATATGGGTGGGCGTACCGGACCAAGGCATACATTACCAATCAACCGTGCAGACCATTCCGGTGGTGTATGGGGAAGAAGTGTACTTCCTTCCGCTTGGCGATTCTCCTTCTAAAGAGGAATCCCGTATTGAGTTGCGACTGAACCTGCATCCCTACAAGGCAGCCGCTTCGGACAACAGGGAGACGCCGACTGAAGAACATGGACAGAATTAGCGCCAGACTTGACGCCGCCGGTACCGCTCCTTGGCGTGTTTACCGGCGACTGTTTTTTCTGCAATGCGCGGCGTGCGTTTTGTTTTTGTGCGTGGCGTGTAAGCCCAAGGCGCCTGTCATCACCGCAATCGATCCAAATATCGGTATGATGGGCGAGGTTATCAGTATAGCGGGCGAAGGTTTCGGCGCGGAACAGGAAGATTCTTACATAACTGTGGGTGGGCAGGAACCGACCTCCTCATCCTATCTTGAATGGACGGATGAGCTGATCCGCGTGCGTCTGCCCGAATTCGGTAGCGCGGGGCTTGTGTATGTACATAAAGGCGATCAACGAAGCAACCCCGCGCTGTTTTCCGACCGCGCCGCCATACCTTCCCAGCCCCCAGCTGCTGTAACCGGCTCCGGTCCCCACATAGATGTCGTGAAGCCGGAGTCCGCTTCTGCGGGCGCGCTTGTTACAATACAGGGCGCAGGTTTCGGCTCGCTGCGGGAAACAGGGAGCGTGCGCTTTCATTGGGAGGCTGAATCTCCGTCTGGTTCGGCATTCGTCGCGCCTATCCTTTCCATAGAACCATTCGACCGCGAGCTTGGCTACGAACTCTGGTCATCTGATGAAATCCGCGTGCATGTGCCTGATGGCGCGTCAAGTGGGAAAATTGAAGTCAGTACTCCCTATGGAGTTTCTACACCAGTTCTGTTTACGGTAAACCAAACACAGGGTGCGAAAACCTTCAAAGACAAACGCACATGGACAATTTCGTATTCTATTAACATACAAATTCACAATGCCGATCTCCCCAATACCCTGTATCTCTGGTCGCCTCGTCCCGTATATTCGTCAAGTCAGCCCAAAGTGGAGCTTATTTCCTGCGACCGCGAGCCTTTTGTTGAGGATTACCGCGGTACGGTTCTGTTTCAATTAAAAGATTCCCTTCCCCAGACATCGGTAAGTATTAATTTGTCGTATGTGGTTGACGTATACGCGGTGGAGACCGCGATTGACGCGCGGACGGTTCGCTCCTCCTCGTCGCTTCCCGCGTCCTATACGCAAAACACTCCGCTTATTCCCTCTGATGCGGATGTAGTTGCGGAGCTTGCAGCGTCCATAACCGGCAGAGAACGCAATCCGTATACAAAGGCGCGTCTCATCTACGAATGGCTCATACAAAACGCCGATATACGGCGTTCCACACTTGCCGCCAACAACAGCGTACTTGATGCGATAGAACAGAAACGCGCCGATTCCTACTCGGCGAGCTTACTCTTCTGTGCCTTGTCCCGGGCTTCCGGCATTCCGTCCATACCAGTGGCGGGCGTCCTGATAGACAGCCGCCGCGCCGCCCGCCCTCATTACTGGGCGGAGTTTTGGATAGAAGGCTTTGGCTGGACGCCAGTTGATCCGGCTTTGGGCGCAGGCGCGGTTCCTGAAACCTTTGCCCTGCGTGAAGACGCCGCCGCGTGGTACTTCGGCAATATGGACAATCAGCGCATCGCCTTTTCCCGCGGCAGTACGCCACTTTCCCAAATGGACCCGCGCGGAAGACTCGCTACCCGCCGTCCCGATTACGCCTTGCAGGATTTTTGGGAAGAGGCGGTTGGGGGAATTACGTCGTACTCTTCTGTGTGGAGCGATATTGCCATTACAGGTATGTTTATGGAATAGGAGCATGATGCGCGGCGCCTCCTCTTGTCAAAAATGTGAAAAATACTGCGATAAAATGTTTGGGGAATTGCAAAACAAAACCAATTTACCGATTGGATATTTGGATGCAGTTTTGTGGAAAGCGTGTCAAATAGGAATTTTATTCTTCAAAAACTAATTTTTTCGCGTTTTAATCGCAAATATTTATTATATTTCTTTGGCAAAACAAGCCTGAGAAATGAATCTGCCCGTAAGCATCGGGGAATCATGTAAGCGTTACAAAATTGACGAGGTTCGTTCTGTAAGGAAATTATTACCTGTGGGGTTTACTATCATTGAATTATAAGTATACACTATAGCAACTGCCCCACAGGGGCGGGGTAGTAAACCCCAAGCGAATAAAAAGAAAGGTTATTTTCATGGAAATCAAAAATTTATTACCGTTACTTGTGTCAATTGCTGTCGTAGCATTACCGTTGCTTATTGCCTGCACCGGCACGCGAATTCCTGGAGAAGACCCCAAACCGAATGGACCAAATGTAAAATACGCAGGAATTCGTTCTTCTTATTATGGATTTGCTGATGAAGACGGACAAAGAAGATTTCCAACCCCAAAAGAAGCTGCAACCGTAATAAAAAACATTGCGGCAAAATTTGAAGGCGCTATTCCATCTGCGGTTTGGATTATTGGAGGAATACACGGGCAAGATTGCCATTTAGAATTTGAAGAAACAGCAACAACCGATCCGCATATTAAATTTCTTGGTGAATATCCCGATTTTTGGGGAAATGTTCGCCCACATTCACATGAAGATTACTTAAACGAATTTGACAAAATCGGCGCAAAAATATTTTTGCAGGTAGAACCAGGAAGAGCAAGTATGGAAGAAATACTCCGTTTGTGTTTGGATAAATATGCTGATCATTCGTGCATAGTAGGTTTTGGAGTTGATGTAGAGTGGTATCCAAGTGATGGAGAAACAAACGGACCAGGTCAAGGTGCTAAACAACCAATTGATAAAAAAGAACTACAAAATTTGGTTTCTTTAGTGCAATTATATGGTAAAGAACTAAAAGTTATGGCAAAACATTGGGAAACTGAATATGTCGGCGGCAAACCTGTTGTTGATGATGTAATTTATTTCAACAGTTCGCAAAGTGAAGGAAGCGAATTGCCAAGAATCTTTGCAGATTGGGCTAACTATTTTTCTTCCAATGGAGTCGGTTTTCAATTAGGATATGTAGGAGACAGTGATTATAATGAAAAGAATGGTATTGATTCGGTTGATTACAAATGGTGGAAACCGGGAGGAAAAGGAAACTTCACTGATCCAATAACTGATTTTACTAAAGCTATCCACAGTAAAATGAGAAATAAAAACCAAGAAATAAATATTTATTGGGTTGATTTCACCATTCGCTGGAGCGAATTCGACGATTTGTGGATTGAATAATAAAAACGGCTGAATGAAACTTAAATAGAACAGGATATTTTTATGATAATCCGACAGTTCCCAGATGACAAAAAAATAAAAGAAGGATTTTATAGTGTCTAAGCAACATTTGAATACTAATGATGATATAAGGAGTGTATGGAAATGAAGAAAATTATTTTTATTTCACTGGTAATTATATGTCATTATGCAGTCTTTTCGCTCGATATGGAAAACTACAAAACAACCCACCGCACAACAGATAATCTCCGCTTGCGGGAGAAAGCCGCTGCAACATCCCTCATAGTTACAACGTTGAATAAGGGAACTGCGGTACAGCTTCTCGAAACAGGAGCAATGCAAACGATTGATGGCATAACCGCTCCTTGGGTAAAAGTATTAAGTGAGACAGGATATACTGGCTGGTGCTTTTCCGGGTATCTTGTAGACGTAGAAAGAGTTGATGATCCTTTTGATTTTAAGCTTGGAAAGAATGTTGCTGAAATTATTGCAAATTTAGGTGAACCCAAAGTTATGAATTCATTTGAAAAAAATGATACTAGATATAATACAATCAATAAGTATACATATATGTTTTATGATAATATTCAAATAAATTTATGGCATATAAGGGAAAATGAAGACCCGTTAATGACGGTTACTATTCGGTTACTATTTTTTCACCGAGTTTAACAGTTTTGAATGGAATTCACATTGGTATGGATGTTAATGAAGTAGAGAGAATATTGGGAGAACCTACAGATAATAGTATCAATTCATTGGACATATTATGCGTGGTAAAAAAGAAAGACGGAAATGGGAAAATGCATCTTGGTGTTGATTTTTATGGATTTAATGAGCGAACAAAATTTATTCACTAATACACAAAACTGTATAGGCATGTACATGGAAGTACAGAGAATTCATGTTGACAAGGAATTTCAGGTTTGGGCAATGGATTTGTTTTTACTGATAATTTGCATATTAGGGATACACCGTCAATAAATGGAAATATTATTGGCAGTATTTCCAGACAGTAAATTACAATATATGATAAACAAGGAATAAAAAATTATGTAAATGGGGTATGGGATTATTGGTATAAAATATCACAATCTCAAAATCTAATTGAATAAAGAACATAGCCTCTAGTCAAAAATTCGGCGCTCCTCTATAATACAAGCTATGTCCCGATGCTTCCTGCTCATACCACTTGTTATTCTCATATCAGCGTGCTCCAGCGCTGAGCCGGAACTGGCATTTGCCTCTATGCGGCTTGTGTATATGCGTGAGGGCGGCGCGGTTGTGGAGCGGCTCTCGTTTTTCGCCATGGCGAGCGATGCGGACGGCGTGGAAAACCTTTCTGAGTTGCGTTTGCATCACGAACTTGAAGGCTTAACGTGGACGATGACCGAGGATGACTGGGTGGAGGCGACGCAGGACGAAAAGACATGGATAGGCAGCCGCGCCATAGCCATGCCTGACGGCGATCCGCTGCCGCGCGGCTTGTACCGCGCGGTTCTGGTAAACAAAGCCGGATCGGAAGCTTCGCGCAGCCTATCCTTTGACCCGCCCGCCGCGCCACGCTTCCCGTTTCCGAGCATCTCAGTCGCGGACGGGCAGTACACGGTGGTCTCGCGCTACCCGTCCAATCACTTTATAGGCTATGACGCGCAGGGCGTCTACGTACAGACCATTACAATAACAAGCCTTGAAGGGAGCGTGGCGGATATCGCTTTTAACTCAAACGTACAATCTGTGGCTCTGTGGGCTGAGGATTCCCTTTACGCCACTTCCGCCCTGACCGACGCGCAGTCTCTTTTTTAATCCTCGCTGTAAGAATAACTCTCAAGCTTGTTTTTTACGCCAAAACTTACTATATTATAGACACTATGTCTGATCAAATCCTACCATTAGAATCGATGCTTCCTGCGCGGCTTCCTCTTATCAGTCTTTCAGGACGCCCTATTTTCCCTGGAATTTTCACGCCTATTATGATTTTCAACCCTGTTGACGTAAAAATCGTCGAACAGGCGCTGGATAACGACGGGATTATAGGGCTTGTTATGATTGCCAACGATGTGGAAACGCCTGTTTTCGCCGATTTTCACAAAACCGGAACCGTAGCCAAAATCGTCAAGAAGATAAAATTGCCCGACGGGGGCGTCAATATTTTCATATCCACCATTAAACGCTTTAAGGTAAAAAAAGCCCTTAGCGCGGAACAGCCGATTGTCGCTGTCGTCCAGTACCTTGACGACACGGAAGACGATACGCCCGAAGTACAGGCGCTGACCCGCACTCTTCTTGCTGGAATGAAGCAGATTTCCGAAAATAATCCGCTTTTTTCTGAAGAAATGCGATTGAATATGATAAACATCGATCAGCCTGGCAAAATCGCCGACTTTATCGCCAGTATACTCAATATAGACAAAACCGACCAGCAGAAAATTCTGGAGCAGACCAACGTACGCCGCCGTCTGAAGCAGGTCTTGGTTTTCCTCAAGAAAGAGCAGGAGCTTTTCCGCATACAGCAGCGTATTCAGAACGAAATCAACGAAAAGATCAATAAATCGCAGCGCGAGTATTTTTTGAAAGAAGAACTTAAAGCGATAAAAACGGAGCTGGGGCTTGCGTCCGATGCGAAGTCTTCTGATTATCAGCGGTTTAAGGAAAAATTCGCTCAGTTCAATTTTGAGGGCGAAATAAAAGAATCAGTTGAGACTGAACTGGAAAAACTCGACGTGATGGAGACTCATTCGTCCGAATATGTGGTAACGCGGAACTATCTTGATATGATAGCCGCACTGCCGTGGAATGAGCCTGCGCCTGAAAGCATAGATCTTGGACGCGCGTGGAAAGTCCTTGAAAACGACCATTACGGGCTTGATGACGTGAAGAACCGTATCATGGAGTACCTCGCAGTGCGGAAGCTGCGGAACGACGCGACGACATCCTCAGAGGTATCCGGCAAGAGGAAGAAAGCGAGTGCAGATAAATCCGCGAGTTCCATCATCTGCCTTGTGGGACCGCCCGGCGTGGGCAAAACCTCGGTCGGGAAATCCATAGCTCGCGCCGTCAACAAGGAATTCTTCCGTTTTTCTGTGGGTGGTATGCGGGATGAGGCGGAAATAAAAGGGCATCGCCGCACATATATAGGCGCTATGCCTGGTAAGATCATTCAAGGTTTGAAAATCACCAAGACCAGAGACCCGGTGTTCATGATTGACGAAATCGACAAAATGGGCGCGAGTTTTTCGGGCGATCCGGCGAGCGCCTTGCTTGAAGTCCTTGACCCGGAACAGAACAACAGTTTCCGTGATCATTACCTCGATCTGCCCTTTGACATTTCTCGCGTGTTTTTCATCGTAACGGCGAACACACTTGATACGATCCCACCCGCCCTCCTTGACCGCATGGAGATCATCGAGCTGCCGGGATATATCAACGAGGAAAAGCTTGAAATTGCCAAGCATTACCTTGTACCTAAAAGTCTTGAAAAAAACGGGATCAAGAAAAATCAGGTTAAGTACACTCGGGAGTCTCTTTTGCATATAGCGAACTGCTACGCACGGGAAGCGGGCGTGCGGAATTTTGAGAAGAACCTCGACAAAATTCACCGCAAGCTGGCGCGGGAAATTGTTGAAGCGAATGAAGCGCGTGAGGTGAACAAAAAAACCGAAAAGAAAGAAAAAGTCGCGTGGGACGGAGCGAAGAAACCAGGGAGAAAACGCACCGTTAAAGAAGCGGACGATCTGTGCCTCACCGTTGACAAAGCTTTGATAGAAAAGTACCTTGGGAAAGCCCTCTTTCCCGAAGGCGACGTCAAAAAGGCGAGCCGTCCCGGTATGTCGCTGGGACTTGCGTGGACGAGCATGGGCGGCGATACGCTGATCATAGAGGCGACGTCACTGGGGGCGAAGGGCGAATTTACGCTGACTGGCAACATGGGCGACACGATGAAGGAATCGGCTGTTATCGCCATGACCGTGGCGCAGAAGATAAGCATGGAGCACTATGGGCTTGCGGCGGACTGGTTCGAGAACAACCGCATACATCTGCACATTCCAGCAGGCGCCACGCCCAAAGACGGACCGTCCGCTGGCATCACGATGGCGACTGCGCTCTGTTCGCTCCTTTCCAAGCGCGTCATCACCGACCGGCTCGTCATGACGGGCGAACTGAGTCTCACAGGCAAAGTCCTGCCCATAGGCGGCTTAAAGGAAAAAACAGTCGCTGCGGCGCGCAACAAGGCGAAGCATATCATTATCCCAAAACAGAACCTGCGCGATTTGGACGAAATCCCGGATATTGTGAAAAAAGGGCTTGAGTTTCACCCTGTTGAATCATTTGACGAGGTGCTAAAACTCGCCCTCCCCTAACAGAATATCGGGATTGAGAATAAGGACGACGCGGGCTTCACGGAGAAGGCGAATATTTTCGTCTGAGGAAAGAATGAGGAGCGCGTCGGCGCGGTCTATAACGGGGTCAGTGGAGCGCGAGCCAAAAACGCCCCGCGCCATAATGCGGAGCGGGTTCGTGCCGACGAGCGCCTCAATATCGGCGTCCATACCCGACGGCGTGGCGCGGAAGAGCGTGTCCTCCACTGCGTATTTGACGATGCTGACAATGGATTTCGACGGATCGGTTATGCCCCGCTCGTATACAAGGTTCATATCGGAGTCCCAGATTTTTGGGAAGAGGCAGGGATACACTGGGGAAGAGGTGTTCTTGCCATGCGCTGGCAGCTTGCCTGTGGCGATGATAATGATGCCTGTGTAAGCAGGCGCGCGCAAGGGTGCAATCGGACGTCGCACAGGGGCGGCGCGGGTGTGGCGGATGAGGGTCGCGCCCATATTTTTAAGGCTCACGGTGTAGGACGCCTTCATAAAGCCCAGATCAGGCGTGAGCGCTGGCGGAATCTTGACTATTGGCGCGCCCAGCGCATCAACATCCCTAAGGCTAATTTCGCCGCTGTTCAGAAGATCGCCAATCGTGCGGGAAGAATCAACCGGTATATTAAGGATCGCTGGGCGTATGACAAAGGGATATTCTGTTTCGATGATCCCTTCAGCTCGCGTCCTTCCGCCGGGCAGCCTGATGCCGATTGACTCAAGATTCAGAAAGGTCTCTGCCTTGATCTCCATGACTGTCCAATCCACAGACGTTGTTACATCAAAATGAAGCTGGGCGGACGCCTTGCCCGCAAAGACGCACAGCGCAAAAAATAAAACATATATAGAACGCTTCACAACGATTTCTCCTTTTCTCATCCGCTTTTTAGGAAAGACAGAAACATCTCTTATTTATTTTATCGGCAGTTTAAGCGTCTTTCCCACAGACAGCGTGTCCTCCAAATTAATATTATTGAGGCGCGCAATCTCTTCCATAGAAACGCTGTAAGCACGCGATATACTCCAAAGCGTTTCCCCTTTTTTGACAATATGCGTACCACTGGGGTTTTCCGCGGGCTTACTTCCTGGTGAAGCGGTACGCGCCGACACTGTCCTCTTTGATCCTTCATACGGGGCGATATCCTTGAAAGACGGAATAACAAGACGCTTGCCGATTTGAAGGGCGTGCGGCTTTAAGCCCGTGTTGTTTTCCATGATGGCGCTCACCGACACTCCGTAATGCTCTGAAATTTCAGAGAGCGTATCGCCTGATTTGATAATGTATACATGGTATTTGATAAGGGCGATGTCTTTTCGTTCAAGCGCCGCCGCAACTTTATCCGCGTCCGCCGCCCGTACTTTGAGGTGGTATTCTGCGTCTGGCGGCGTAACAGCGTAGAGCAGCTCCTGATTCGCGCGGAACAGCTCATCGGGATCAACACCGGCGTATTTGGCAAGCTCCCGCACATCGACGATTCTACCTGTTTTCACCCGCGTCCAATCGGGATTTTCATACCAATGAACGGGCAGTCCGTATTGGCGGGGATGGCGCAGCACGTGGGAAACGGCGAGCAGTTTAGGGATATACACGGAAGTTTCGGTTTTGAGCAGCCCTTGTTCGAGTAATGCCCAATAGTCCACCTCCTCGCCAGTGGCTCGCCGTATAACGCTTCGTATACCGCCTAGTCCCATGTTATATGCGGCAAGAGCAAGCGCCCAATCGCCGAGCGCACGGCGGTTTTCGTCCAGTTTACCCATCGCGCCTATGGTAGCTTTCCAGAAATCAAAACGCTCATCGACCCACTCGGTAACCTGCATATCAAAAGGCGTCATACTGTTCCGCATAAACTGCCACAAACCAGCCGCTCCAGCCGGACTCCGCGCCCTACCGACAAAGCCGGATTCTATCACCGGCAGGTAGAGCAGCTCAGCCGGGAACCCGCGCGAGTCAATCTCCCGCCGTATAAAGGCGATATACGGCTTGGCGTTTTGCATAACACTGTTAAGCCACTCGCGGCTGCCCTGTGAGGCGTAGCGCTGCACATAACGCTGGGTTTCAGGGCGCTCCAAACCGCTTATTTGGGAAGGAACCACAGCCGGTACGCCCCTGTCAAGCCTCGTTGGCGCGGCGTCTCCCCGTTTCCTCAAAGGGCGCGGAAAATCGGCGGCTTCGCGGGGACTGCCCGCATAGGGAGCTGTTACCACGACTGGCTCCATGGGATTGGCGCAGAGAGGCGCGCAAATGAGAACCATAAGAGCAAACGTTTTTGTAAAAAATCCTGCCTTACCAGAGATGCTTTTTCTCACGTATCTTGATCCTTCAAAAAAACTAAAACTTTTCACCATAATAAATACCTGCCCATTCCCACCGCCCGTGAATTTCCGGGTTAAGAGGGAAATAGATTTTTCTGAAATATAAATACCATGTAGAAACAAATTGAGACCAGCCCCATGTGCGGAGATAGGCTTCGGTTGCGCTGGAGCTTGGATCGAGGGACGCGGCGTATTTAACATTATCGCCTTGCATATACGCCGGAAGAATGAAATCCGCCATACCGGCGTCGTCTGAATCCTGCTGATCTGCCCACGAGCGGGTAAAGAAATTGACCTTAGCGCGGTAGCCCCAAAGCCGCCACGCATCCCCCTCCGCTATGGAGGATTTCATTGTATTCACCAGAGCCTCCAAAGAGGCAAATGTCCAATCCTTTGAAGAATTATTAAAGTCAACAAGCTGCCGCGCGTACTGTTCCGCGTCTGGGAATCCCGGCACGTTCACGCCCACAAACGAAAGGAACTGAGAGTAGGCTTGTATGGCGAGAATCCAGTCACCCGTATGCTCATACGCCTGTCCCAGCAAAAAATACGAGACCGCCAAATCCGTCTGTTCAGGAAAGTATTCTATAAGCTCTTCATAATATGTGACGCGGCGGCGAGGATCATCTGAAAGCACGAGCAGATTGTTCAGACAGGCGAGATGTATGGACTGTTCTTGAACGAGCAGATCAGGATAATTTTTAAGTATCATCTCGAAGTACAGTTCGGCAATATCATGCGCTTCCCGCTGCATATAGGAGTGAGCGATCATAAGCAGATAATAGCTGTTGAAGGGTGTATCAGGAAATTTGTTCACCCGCACAGAAAGAAAGTTGTCAAGCACTGCAAACTCATCCAGACGCATATAGACCGCCGCAATTTCGCGGACAAGGGCGAATCGTTCTTCCTCTGTCGCATCCGCCTGATCCGCCTCGTGCAACAAGGTGAAGAGGCTCGTAAGCTCCTCCTTTTGTTTCTCACCGCCAACAAGGTAATAGGGATCAGGTGCAAATTTCGCGCCGAAAAACGTTCCCCAAACAGCGTCACGAACATTGCCGCTAATTTCGACGATCCGGTCTGTCAGTTCACAGCTAGAGAAAAGGAGCGTAACAGAAACAGAGAATATCCAAAATTTCAAAAAGGTAAACCATACCAATCGTAGTTTCATATCGTCTTCTTTATTATACTGGAAAATTATATCTTGGCAAGTAGTCGGTTTTTCAGTATACTGTAGGATATGAATAATATAAAAAAAGACCGTTCCGTCGCTGGAATCGTGATATTCTCTAGTCTGCTTCTGGTGCTTGCCGGGTTCGCTTTTTTTTTAGGACATTTAGAAAACATATCGCGGCTGCGCACGCTTCTGTCTCTGTTTGTCCTGTTTGGTGGTGCGGGATTGACGTTTTTCACCCTCAAATTCCACAAACCCGTAGTGTACCTCTTTTTCGCGTCGTTTCTGATACTTGCCAGTTTGTTCTTGTTTCTGTCCGCGGTGCGGATTTATCCGCTTCCCTTTTCGCGGTCGTGGCCCCTCATACCTGTGTTCGCCGGATTATCGCTTGTGACGGCGGGCTGGCAGCGCTATAGAACGATGAAGCTTACCTATGTGGTTCCGGCTCTGGCGTTCATAGGGCTTGGCGTGTCTCTGTTGTTGTTTTCCTTTGATATTGTGCCGGTTAACTTCAAAGACTTTATGGTTACATGGTGGCCGCTGCTTGTGCTGCTCGCAGGCGTACTGCTACTCCTTCTGGCTTTTGTCGTTGAAAAATCAGGCGGAGGAGACGAAACCTAATGAAAAACCCCGCGGGTATCGGACAGTCCGTTCCGCTCGCGTTTTTTCTATTTTTTTTCTTTGCGGCATTCTCCTGTGTCTTTTTCACAGCAGGAAGCGATAACGCGGCGCGTAGCTCTTCCGACAAGATGCCATTGCACGCAGTCCATGCCGCGCTCCCAATACCGACAACGGAAGCATCATCGACGGAAACCGCGCCCGCTCTCAATAATGCGCAATATGGCGCGTCCGTCGGACTTACGGACGAAATACGCGCGCTTGTGAATCAGGGGATACCGTCCTCCCTGCTCAAAGCGCGCGACCTGATACAGGAGCGAAGCCTTTCAAACAGCGACTTTGGCAGGAGCATGTACGCCGTCATCGTCTATATGTTTCGCTGGCTCTACCCTGACGTACAGGCGCGACTGCAGAATGCTGACCCGCCCCAAACGGCGGTGTACACCAAGATTCTGCGGGGCGTAGACCGAGGAATCTACACGCCACCCAGTGCGAACGGCGACTACCTTGAATATATCCTGCCCTTTCTCGCCCTGCTCAAGGACGCGTCTCCCGCGCGGCTTCAATCCGCCCTTCCCGACCTTCTAAAAGCGGTTTCGCTTAACCCATCCGGCATTCCCGCTCCGTACTTTACCGCCTTTGTGTACGAAAAAACAGGGCGCGTACAGGAAGCTAAACAGGGCTATGAAAACACACTTGCGCTGTCACGGGAATGTTATCCAGCGGCGCTTGGCTTGTCTCGGATTCTATGTAACGAAAAACGTTATGATGACGCGGAGCGGACGCTTTCGGATTCGCTTATGTTATTTCCCGAAAACGCGGCGTTAAAACGCTCGCTCGCGGTTCTGTATTACGATAAAGGGGATTGGGTGCGGGCGGAAAGCGCGTTAGGGGCGCTTGCTAACCCGGACACGCAGACGCGGCTCTTACGCGCGGGCGCTCTCATAGAATTGGGGCGCTATTCACAGGCAAACGCCCAGCTTGACTCGTACGCCTCTGGCGGGTCGGCGCAGAACCCTGACTATCTTTTTTTACGCGCCCGCGTGCAGTACGAGGGTTTTCGCAACCGCGACGCAGCATTGAACTATCTCCGTACACTGCGCGCTACAGGCGCAACAGAAGAAGTTTCCATTTATGCCGCACGGCTGCTTCTTGAGTCTACCCGTCCCAATGAGCGAGAGGAAGGACGTACTTTGCTGCAAGGACTGCTCACCAATGGTGGCTCAATCGAGGCGGCTGATCTTGCGCTTGAAGACGCAGTGCGGCGCGAGGCGTGGGCAGAAGCCGTCCCCTATATGGAGCGCCTTCTTAAAGAGCGGAGATCGACGCGCGACTTGATAAACGCCCATGCCGTAGAACAGGGGCGGGGTAACGCCGCGGCCGCGCTTTCCTACGCGGCGGAACTTTTCCGCGCCGATCCAACAAACGCGCAAGGTGCGCTTGTCTACACCGCCGCACTGATAGACGCAGGCAGAACTTCCGAAGCCGTCTCGCTGATAAACACCCACCTGGGAACGGCGGCTGCGGGTGAGGAAAAATCCAGCTATTACTACCTTAGAAGCCGTACGCGAACCGGAGACGAAGACCGCCTGAACGATCTGCGCTCAAGCCTCTTTGAAGACCCCCGTAATTTTCAGGCGCTTACGGCTATGTTTGAATACTACCACCGCCGAAAAGACCGCCGCGCTCTGTACTATCTTAAACAGGCGCTCGCCATAGAGCCGAACAACGAGCGACTGCGGGCGTACGAGAAAGAATATTAGAGCAGGTTATTTTTTCCTTTATATCACCTTCAAGACAAAGTACTCGTCTCCCAGTACATTAAACAAAAAAATCCAACTTTATCTATTGACATTTATATACCGATAGGTATATATTATAACAAATGGATGAAAAAAGCAGCGTAAAGCAGACTATTATTACTAAAGCTCTGGAATTATTCTCGGCAAAGGGGTATGAAGGCGTTTCGGTTAGTGAATTGACCGAAGCTTCAGGTATTACCAAGCCAACTTTGTACTATTATTTTGGGAGCAAGGAAGGGCTTTATGAAGCTGTCTGCCAGTCGCATTATACCCAATTAAATGAATTGATAACAGAAAACGCCATATATAAACCAAATCTCAAAGTTTATAATGAGGATATTTACCTGACGCTAAAAAAGGTAGTTGCAGCTTATTTCTCCTTCGCTCGGTCAAACGAGGCTTTTTTTAGGATAATTCTTGCAAATTTGTTAATGCCGTCTTCATCCGCGGTGTTCAAAATTGTCAAAAAATACCATTTTACGCAGTTTGACCTTATAGAAAGCATGTTTAGTAACATGGCGGAAGTTCACGGCAACCTTAAAGGTAAAAGCAAAACGCTTTCGTGGTCGTTTATCGGAACTATAAATTCGTATATCGGTCTCAGTTTCAGCGAGGATTTTGCACAGGCCTTGAATGAAAAAGCCGCAGAAGAAATTGTACATCAGTTTATGCATGGGATTTATGCATAAATTCACAAAAAGAGGCTTAATTTTTTTTTAAGATATTATATACTTAACAGTAGGTATAGGAAGTAAATATGCAATACCGATGGTATCAGGATGCGGTGATTTATCACATGTATGCTCTTTCGCTGGCAGAAGCGCCTTTTCAGAACGATTATTCCGTTTTGAGCCACAAATGCGCCGAAATTGAAAAATGGATACCTCATATAAAAGGTATGGGGTTCAATGCGGTGCTTTTCAGTCCAATACTCAAAGCCCGTACTCACGGTTACGATGTAACGGATTATTTTCAAGTTGACAACCGTATTGGTACAAATGATGAATTTCAAGCTCTTGTGAAGGAATTTCACAAAAACGGAATTCGGGTAATACTGGACAGTGTTTTTAATCATTGCGGAAGGGATTTCTTCGCATTCGAGGAGCTGCGGAAAAATAATCGTAATTTCAGCGACTGGTTTTCAGGGGTTGACTTCAACAAACAAAGTCCCATGGGCGATAATTTTGCCTATGACACATGGAACGGGTATAACGAACTGCCAAAATTCAATCTGAGAAATATCGCCACAAGAAACTATTTATTTGACGCGGTGCGGTTTTGGATTGATACCTTTGACATAGACGGACTCCGCTTAGATACCGCCGATATTTTGGATTTTAATTTCATGAACGACCTTCGCAGTGTTACCGAAAAACAAAAGCCGGATTTTTGGCTTATGGGCGAAGTTGTGCACGGTGATTATTCCAAATGGGTCAATAATTCCACATTACACAGTGTAACAAACTATATTTTATACAAGAGTTTATTTTCAAGTCATAATGATAATAATTTGTTTGAACTGTCGTATTGTTTAAAGACTTCCGTTCCCGATAACGGACTTCCTTTATATACTTTTTTGGATAATCATGATCAGAACCGTATAGCAAGTACCGTATCAAATCCTGCGTATTTGAATACCTTATATACGCTTCTTTTTACATTGCCGGGTATTCCGTCCGTCTATTACGGTAGCGAATGGGGAATTCAAGGAATTAAAGAAGCGAATTCCGATCAATCTTTGCGCCCGTATATAGATATTGATAAAAGACAAAGCTACAGCACATGGCTAACAGAACATATCAGCAAACTTGTACGTATACGGCATACGGAAAAGGCGTTGAAATATGGTGATTATCATCAGATTTATTTGGAGTATCAACGTCCTTTCATTTTTCTGCGTACGTATGAAAATGAGCGGATATATATTCTTGTCAATATTAACGCTTGGGATGAATCTGTAAGCATAAATTCTAGTAACAACAACAGCTTTTGGGATTTGTTAAATGAGGTATATATTGGCGATCCCCGTCACATTCAATTAAAGCCCCATTCGGCAAGAATATTAAAAGAACAGCGTTAAATATTGACAAACATAAGGCAAATAATCATTATAATATCTCGGAGGTAAAATGAAAAATTTTGTATCAAAAATTGTTTGTATAAATATCTTGGTAATGGTATTTTTTGTCAGTTGCAGAAAAAATTCGGAACAAATCCAATCACCTCAAGCGTTATCACCAGAAGTACAGCAAGAAATGCCTGTTTTGGTGGAGAAACAAGTATTGTCGCTGGAAGTACCGCAGGAAATACCTGTTCCGTTGGTAGAATATGATGATCAAAATGATTTCAAATGGGTGATTAAGGACACTGATAAAGGAAGCGCAATAACCATAACCGGCTATCTTGGCAATAAAACAGATGTTCATATACCGCCCAGAATAAACGATATACCAGTTACAGAAATCGGGGATTGGGCATTTTTTGAAAGTAAAATTCTATCTATAACTATTCCGCGTGGTGTTATATCTATCGGAAATGAGGCTTTTTTAAATAGTATGGTTAGTAAAGTAGAAATTCCCGATACAGTAACATCAATTGGAGAAAGGGCGTTTTCGAGCACTGGACTAGAAAGCCTCGTCATTCCTTCAAGCGTAACCCATATTGGAGACATGGCATTTCGATACACCAATTTTATTAGCGTTATAATTCCCAACAGTCTTTCGGTTATTGGGGAAAAATTATTTGAAGGCGCAGATTTAGAAAATATAACAATCGGTGCAAATGTTAAAACCATAGGAAGACATGCTTTTTATCACAGCGAACTCACAAGTGTATTAATTCCTGACAGCGTAAGGTTTATTGGAGAATTTGCATTCAATAATAATAATCTTACCAAGGTAACACTTGGCAACGGACTTGAAGAAATTGAAAGTGATTGTTTTAGCAGCAATCAGATTACCGAACTAATATTTCCTGAAAACATTAGTTTCATTCCAGATTATGCGTTTGAGTATAATAAACTTACAGATTTAATCATACCCGATACTGTTACTCGTATTGGCAAATATGCATTTAGGGAGAATCAACTTACACATATCACTATTCCGGAAAATGTATACCATATTGGAGAGTTCGCGTTTCTTGATAACCAAATAACCAGTATTACTTTTAATGGAAATATTTCCTATATGGACGAATCAATATTCAGAGGAAATAACGTATCATCTTTAGTATTTGGCGATGATGTTACTTCAATCAAAGATTCTGCTTTTTTAGAGCATGATATTACTGATGTTCTAATTGGCGACAACGTCGAACGTATTGGATCGAAAGCCTTTATGGATAACCAAATTGCAAATTTGACTATTGGTAAAAAGGTTAGAGACATTGGTAAAAGCGCTTTCAGAATGAATAAAATAATCGAATTAGTTCTTCCCGATTCTCTCAGAACTATTGATGAAGACGCATTCAGAAATAATCAAATTACAAGCGTTACTATTAATGATAACATCGAATATATTAGTTCGAGAGCCTTCATGGATAACCAAATTACAACTCTGACTCTTGGTAAAAAGCTTATGGACATTGGTGAAAGCGCTTTTAGGAATAATAAAATAACTGAATTAGTTCTTCCAGATTATCTCACAACTATTAGCAAAGACGCATTCAGGGATAATCAAATTACGAGCATTACAATTAATGAGACTAAAAAAGGGTTTTCAGCTATTGATATTCTTGATAGAGCATTCATGAATAATCAAATCACACATATTATTTTTAATAATTACGGCAATCCTTATTATTATATTGGTGATGAAGCATTTGCTGATAATCCAATTACCAGTATCATAATAAAATATGACGTTCATCTTGATGGAAGTGGTGATTTGAATTGGAACGTATTTCCATCCTCGTTTCCCAATGATTTTTATTATTTCCTTCTTGGAAACGAAGGGGAAGCGGGAATATATACCTATGACGGTGAATTATGGAATTTTGAATCCAATTGATTTGCAAAAATATTTCCTCAAAGAAATAATAATGGGAATGAAATTTTTGTACTTATTTTATTCCCATTGAATATAAAATTGGCTTTTCTAATTCATTTCGCCATAGTATATTTCATTCTTTTCCATTGTACTTCAAATCCTAGTTTTTCCCAAAATCGTACGCCTGTTTCATTCCATTGTAATACATCAAGTTCTATCTCTTTTATTCCAAGTTTTTCCAGTAAATTCTTAAATGCATTTTTTCCATACTGTTTTCTTCTTTCTTCTCTTTTTATAAAAAATTGTCTTAAATATATAGGTTTTTTTGATATATCGCATAAAGCATATCCGACAATTTCTAGATTAACGATGAAAAAAAATGCTTTATATCCATTATTCAAAAAATCTATCATTCTGTTCTTTAATTGACTAATATCCATCGAATTATTGGCTTTTTCATCTTCAATTAATTGTCTATTCATTTCCGCCAATAATTGTATGTTCATCTCCATTAATGAAGGAACATCCTCTAATGTACATTCCTTTATTTCTACCATTGTGTTATCCTGCAATTTCTTTTATGGTTTTACTACTTAATGTAACTTTAAACCAAGAACCGTTTGAATATAAAATCGGTTTTTCTAATTCATTTTCCCTCATCAGATTAAATATCCGTTTCATGCCTTCGCCAAGTTCCCGCATTAACTTGTTTTCTCTTAAAATTCGTGCAATAAGCGGATTTCTTGATTCGTGAGTACCTTCAAGTTCATAGAGATTTTTTATTGTTATAGTTGATAATAAAGCACCAGGACTTTTTATTTCAATTCTATCATTGAAAATATAAATTTCAATTCCATTTTGATTTGAGTAATCTCTATGAGAAATAGCGTTAAGTACCGTTTCTTTACAGGCATCTTCAGGGTAAATGTATTTTTGTTCAAATTTGGCATCTGATCCAAATTCGGTTTTATAAGCTAAATATGGTCTTAGATTTTCCCAAGATTTAAACCAAAGTTCAAAAATATTTCCCTCAACACTCTCGTCGCTGATTACATTATAATTTTCACCTGATTTTAATTCATTTCCATTCACTTTAAGAAAGCGTATTTGACATTTTGAATGCCAGCGGGTAATTTCGTTTGACTTGGCAAATAGTAATAAAGCAGCTCTTTTCAGCCGCAAACCGTTTATTCCATAAACAGCTAAACCTATTTGTTGTAAAAATAGTTCAACGCTTAAACCTTTTATATACGAATCAGCAACACCTTGCAAAAGTGATAAATCTAAGTCCGTTACCAATGCTCCATCTACAAATTGACTATCGCATTCTCTAGAACGAATTTCTTGTCGCTCAAAATATATTTTATCAACAGATTCCGGCATTGTCGATTTATCTTTTCTGCGAACACATCTGCCGTCGGGAAGTTGATATATTTGCGTAGTTCCTTTATTTACGGCAAAATATAAAACAGATTTTCCTTCTATATTCAGTTTGGTCGAGGCGGTTAACGGCAGCTCTTGTCCGTGGTAAACATGCATTTTTGCTGCGGCAAGCATTGTGTTAATGTCTTCTTCCGAATGAGGAATACCAGTAATTGTTCCATTATCCTCAACTCCAATAATCAATTCTCCACCATCAGCATTAGCAAATGAAACTAACGCTTCGCCAATGTCTTCGCAGATTTTCTTCACTAATCTCGGCTTTTTGCTATCGGGCTTACCTTCCAATGCTGTTTTAAATTCCCTAAAATGACTTTCACCAAGAGTGATAGTATTCTTTACTCTTTTCTGTATAATTAATATATCTTCCATCTTGTTTCCTTTTAACATATCATAACCAGTTCAGGAGGAATTGTATATATCTTATCTTTTCTTCAATTTCAAAAAGAACTGGATAATCCCGACAAGGGTAAAGACCGCAACAGCGGCTAGAAACAGCAGAGGAAGGAAATCGCCCGCGCGGACGTAAAAGGACACGCCTCGCATAATAGGCGCGTCCACCGTAAGTTCCGTCTCGGCGAAGGGCGACGCCATAGCGAGAATCGCGCCGTCAGGGGCTATGGCGCAGGTCTGCCCGGAAGCGGTGGCGCGGACAAGGGCGCGGCGGGTTTCCACAGCGCGGAAAACCGCCATGTTCAGGTGCTGCATTTGGGCGCTCAAGCTGTTTGACCACGCATCGTTAGTGATGTTCACGATGAGTTCCGCGCCTGCCCTGACGAAATCGCGGGAAAGATAGCCAAAGGTATCTTCAAAACAGATGGGCGCGGAAAACTTGAGCGAACCACCGTTTTGGAGCGCGATGTCAAAAACAGTATGCTCATTCCCCTTTTCCCAAAAGTGGGTATCGGCGTTTTTCAGCGCGTCATAGATAAGGGGAAGCTGCCGTCTATAAGGGAAATGTTCGGTAAACGGCACAAGGTGGAGTTTGCGGTACTGAGCGGCTATAGACGCGCCTTCAAACAGGATGGCGGCGTTATAGTCAACGCGGTGTTTTTCGCGCACACTGGGATTTTTGTCAGGTTCACGCCGCCCGTCGTCGTTGCCTATGAGAAAGGGAACATTTTGCCCGGAAAAATAGTCAAGCAAATCCTTGACCAGAAGCCACGAGGCATTGTCGTCGCGGTAGGTGCGATGCCAGTAGATGCGGGGAACGAAGGCAGTTTCCGACCACACTACCAGATCGGGCTTTGCCTGCAGCGCCTCATCGGAAAGTCGCCGTAAGGTCTCGAAATTACGCCGATACTGGACTATGCCGCCGCGCCACGGATCGGTGTTGTGCTGTATGAGGGAAATCCGCACCGTTTCCGCGCCTGTATAATCAAAGCGTTCAACGATGCCAAATACCAAAGCCGCGCACAGGCACGCGAACCACACACAGATCGGGATTTTTTGGATATGCTTAAAATTTTTCCCCTTAAAATCAGAGAGGAAAGCCGCAATCCACGCTTGAGGAAAGACAACAAGCGCCGACACGCCCCACACGCCGAAAATTGAGGCAATTTGTATAAGAGGAAGAAAACTCCATTGGGAATAGCCGATAATGCCATAGGGATATCCCAGAAAACCCAGTGTGTGGACATACTCAAAACCCATCCACAGCAGCCATTGCAGGATATATCCCCATTTAGGGAAAGCAATAACAGCAAGTTTTAACAGAGGAAAAAGAATTGCAAAATAGAAGAGAAATATTGATCCAACAATAAATCCAGCAAGTGGATGAAATACGCTAAGCCAATAATTAAAGAGACTGTAGGCCGCAATACCGTACAAAGCTCCCCAAAAAATGGAAGCGCGTACGGTTACGCGGGAAATAAGCCAAAAAACAGGAATATATGCTATCCACGCGAGGAAAGGCAAGCCTTCTGCGAACAGAAGGTTAGGAAATGCACCCGCAAAGAGAACAACACCTATTGCGAGCGCGGCAAGATTGTATAAGAATCTGCCTTTCCCGACGTGAACGGCATATCCCGTCATTTCTTCTTGGACGACTTACCGGATTTAGCGGGTTTTGTTTCCTCAAGCGCCCAAACCGCCTGTTTCAAATCCCGTCCGGGTCTGAACGCTGCGACCCCGTGGGCTTCAACTGATACGGCTTCGCCCGTCCTGGGATTACGGGCTTTGTCCCTACCCTTTCTGATGCGCACTTCAAAAGTGCCAAATCCCCGCAACTCAATGGTCTTGCGGTCAACCAACGCATTTTTTATTTCATCAATAAAAATATCCGTAATACGCTTAATATCGCCACGCTCGATGTCCGTCTTATCATAGATCGCATCAAGAATATCCGCTTTTGTGTATTTTTTTTCTGCCATTTTGATTTACCACTAATGTAACGCTAAAAATTACTGGGCGGCTTTAAGTGAATTAAAGAGCCGCTGCATCTGCGATTTTTTACGTGCCGCCGTATTTTTTTTGATAATCCCCTTACCGGAAGCCGTATCGATCTTTTTAATCATGTCTCTCAAGGCGGACTCCGCCTCGGAAACCTCTTTTTTGTGCGCCAGCGCAGTAAATTTCTTTACACTGGTACGCACTGCACTTTTAGCGGATTTGTTCCTCATCCGCCGTTTCTCACTCTGTCTGTGCCGCTTTTCAGCGGAAGTGTATTTTCTTGCCAAATAAGACTCCTTTTTTCCCCTGTTTTTATTTTTAAAAATAAGGGGACGCTAAAAAATAAAACCATTGGAAATTCGCTCGCGTTAACGCCGCCTTAACGCGATCCCTGCGCCTTGTAGTTTAAAAAAGGCGCATTAAAAGAAATCGGATGGGCGCCGCTCTACGCGCTTGCATTTAGGACATTCGGAAATTGTCGTTTGCTTGCCACGCTGCACCATCTGCTTCATCTCAAGCTCTCCACCGCAGGGACAAAAGAATTTCTGTGTCGCAACTGCCGTGCGGGAGTTTTTGCTCTTTGAACCACTTGCCTGAGCCATAAGACCCTCCTTGAATTGCTAAATTATGGTATATAATATATCATAACGTATAGATATTGTCAAGTACGACATTTCTGTTAATTTTGAAATTTTGCCGCGGAACCGCTTTACACGAGAAGGTTTTTTATTTACGATAGTAGGTATTATGGATAAACCGCGCAAGGCGGACAATCGCCCGCAGCCGCCATCCCGTCTTTCTTTCGGCGCAAAACTCACGGTCCTTGCCGCCGTGGTACTATTCGCCGCGCCGCTTTTGTTCGTGGCGCTGTTTACGCGAGCCGTTCCGACGGGCGCGTCTGTTTGGGCGCGCGTTCTTCCATTCGCGTGCGCCCTGTTTGCGGGTGTGTTGGGAACCGTGTTCGCCGCCCTGTACGGCAAGCGTGTAAGCGCTCTGCTCAACGCCCTTGTCCGCGCCGCCGCGTCCGCTGAATCGGGACTGTACGGCGCGCGCTTGGACTGCCGCAGACGCGACGAGATCGGCATTATGAACCGCACCTTTGTCCGTATGGAAAAAGAACTACGCCGTTTGAGACGTTTTACGGACAAAGCCGCCTTGGCGGTGCGGGGAACCGCGTCAGCGCCCTTTTACGCGGCGTTCTGCCATATACAGCTTAAAGGGTTTGCCGAAAAGACGCGCGGCTTGATCCCGTCTGAAACCGCCGCTCTTGCCAAAGGGCTTATAACGGACATCACGGCGCGTGTCAAAGACGCGGGTGGATCGTATATACGGATCGTGTCCGGTGAATATTTGGGAATACGCTGTGTTTTCTGTTTGGAGGAAAAGCTTTCGGAAAAGTCCGACATAAACCGCAGCACACGCGGCGCGCGGGAAACGATGCGCGCTGTGCTGGAAGCTGCTGCGGGCGCGGCAAGGGACAGAGGCGCGTTCTGTGTGATACACGCCGGAATCGCCCGCGCTGCCCTTATCGGAACATCCGAATACATGGAACGGCTCATCGTGGGCGACGACGCGGAAACAGCGAGCCGTATTATGGACACTGTATCCGGGAGCGCGTCCATGAGCGGGCGCATCCTTCTTACCGAAAGCGCGATGGAAGCCGCCGCCTTGCCGGACAGTGGTTTCATTTTTGAGGACGCGCCTTCTGCAGATATAAATGGAAAGACAATGCGTATGTTTGCGGTAAAACATACCATACATGGCGGCGACTTAACGAGCGGCGCGGAAACTAACAACTCAACGGAGGAAGCGTGAAAGAACAAGGCATAACGCGAGATATTCTTGATTACGGCGAGTTTGACGCCTCTGGTTCTCATGAAAACTCCGCAAAAGCGGATGGTGCGAAAATTCGCGACACAAAAGTCCCGGACGTGAATCTCGCCTCGCGGGGTTCTTTCAACGTGTCCGATGTGTTTTTATCCGAATTCGGCGCGTTTCCATACGGCAAATTCGACCGGCATACTGATAGCTTCGCTCAAGCGAGGAAGCCTCAAGACAATCTTGAATACGGAGAATTCATAGGCGGAGGTTCCCCGCAAGCCCCCTCACACCACGAACCTCTGCGCGGTAATCCCCCGCGCCGCCATCCGACGCAGGAGTTCTCCCCGCCGCTGTCGAAAACCGCGCCATCACCAGATGCGCGTATCAAGCCAAGCGCGAAACCAGAGGAATCGCCTCTTGCGGACAACGCGGTGTACGTGAAATATATGCGGAACGAAGGTTCTTCCGCCGCAGTTTCGCCTGTCCCTACTATAGCGGATCTATCGACATCGCCGAAAATTCCCAATATAATGGAGGTTCCGCCTGAATTTTCCCCAAGGGAATTCCCACAGGTTGAAGAAGTAGCGGAAGACGAAAGAGAACTCCCGGAGACGCTCGAACTCCCTGACGATCTGATTGAGCCTGAAGAGGAAGAAATATTCGCAGAAGCCGAGGAACTTGGAACGGAAGAAGATGAAATAGAACTTCCAGAAACGCTTGAACTCCCTGATGATCTAATTGAATCTGAAGAGGAAGAAGCGGCATCGGAAGCCGAAAAAGCTAGTTTGGAAAACGAAATAGAACTTCCAGAAACGCTTGAAATCCCCAATGATCTGCTTGAATCTGAAGACAAAATCGCGGAAGTCGAGGAGATTGAAGCGGAAAATGATATAGAACTTTCTGAAACGCTTGAAATCCCCAATGATCTGCTTGAATTTGAAGAGGAAAGTGCGGAAACGGAGAAAATTGGAGCGGGAGTGCCAGTCGAACTTGAACTTCCAGAAACGCCCGAAATCTTCAATGATCTGCTTGAATCTGAAGAAGAAATTGCGGTTTCAGAAGTCGAAGAACCCGAAGTGAAAGCCAAACTAAAACTCTCTAAAACGCCCGAAATCCCCAATAATCTGCTTGAACCTAAAGAAGGAGAGGCGGTTTTAGAATCCAAAGAACCCGAAGTAGAAGCGGAAACCGAAATCTCTGAAACACTTGAAATCCTCAATAATCCGATTGGGTCTGAAAAGGAAGAGAAAGAAGCAGCTATGGAAGCGGAGGATATTGGAGCGGAAAATAAGATAAAACTCTCTGAAACGCCCGAAATCCCCAATAATCTGCTTGAATCTAAAGAGGAAGAAGATACCGCTGAAGCGGAAGAAATCGGAACGGAAGAAGATGAAATAGAATTCCCAGAAACACATGAAATCTTCAATAATGCCTTTGAAACAAAATCGTATGAATCCGCGGTCACAGAGGAAGAACGCTCGGCGCTTACAGCGGAAGAAGACACACAGGATGACGATCTTGGGGAAATGGTGGAAATTCCCAATGAATTCACCTTGATGATCAAGGAAAACCAATCGCCCGCATCGCCGTCATCTTCATATAAAAATGAATTTACTGTTCCACCTTATGAGGAGATACAGGGAAAAGAGCCGGAAAATCCGGCTGTATCCCCCAACGTTCCGTTTTCTAACAGCGAAATATCGAAAAACGATACTGATAAAGAATTAGAAGAAGCTGATATAATTCCTGATGACGAAATCCTCAACGATAACACTAATGAAGAAGATGAAGAACTCGGAGAAGTCGCTATTATTCCTGACGACTTTTCGCTCCTCGACAACGAAATCCTGAACGACGAGACTGACGAAGAGTTAGAAGAAGCTGCCTTTATTCCTGAAGAATTTTCACCCCTTAACAGCGAAATCCTGAACGACAACACTGACGAAGAACCAGAAGAAGTCGCTATTATTCCTGACGACTTTTCGCTTCTTGACAACGAAATCCTCAATGACGACACTAACGAAGAACTAGAAGAAGCCGCCTTCATTCCTGAAGACTTTTTGCCCCTTAATAGTGAAATCTCAAAAAACGATATTGACGAAGAATTAGGAGAAGCTGACATAATTCTTGATGATGAAATCCTGAAAGACGATATTAATGAAGAAGATGAAAAACTCGGAGAAGCCGCTGTTATTCCTGACAACTTTCCGTTGCTTCCGCCCCTCAACAGTGAAATCTCCAAAGACGACACTGATGAAGAACCAGAAGAAGCCGCCGTGATTCCTAATGAATTTCCACCCTATAATGACGAAATCCCGGAAGACGATGATCTCGACAATGACGATGGAGGCGACTTCGCAGCTCAATACGATTCCATGCCGATTGGGGTCGACCTGTCTGATGATGATTCGGAACTTGGGGAAATGGTGGAAATTCCCAACGAGCCGCTTGTGCCTTTGAATATACGGCTTATGTGTCTTATTGCTGCCCTTATGCTACCGGTACTTGGGATAACAGCGGCGACGGCGTATTACGTGGCAGTAATCTCGGCAGCACGGGTCGCCGAAGCTGGCAATACGGAAATCAACCAGCGAGCTGCTGATGCGGCGGGGGCGATGTTCGCGGCGGAACAGGCGAAAACAACGGCGTTTTTGGTCAGCTTACACGAAGAACTTGGCGCAATGGAGCAGTTTCGCGCGTTTTTCGCGGCAAATCCCAAAACGGCGGCGCTGGCGTATACTGGCGCAGCGGACAATCCTGTATTCGTGAACAAGGATTTTTTTTACGCGCGGGGACTGAATGCAGGGATCGCGGAAGAGGCGCTTCGAGGAATGGGTCTCAAAGACGTGGTCGCGGGCAACAATAGTTCCGAAGCGGTTTATCCTACCGCGCTCGCCGGGGTTCCCCTGCTCGCCCTGCGCTTCCCTCACAGTGAAAGCCGGGCGACCGCGCTCTTTTCCACCGAGCAGCTTCTTCCCGTATTTCAGGCGGACGGGCGTTTTTCTTTGCTGATCGATAGGAACGGATCGCCGCTGTCGTATACGAAAAACGAGGAACTCCTCGACACCCTTGCGCCGTACTACGCGAATATCGCAGTGGGAAACACGGCACGGATACGAGCGGATAGCGGCGCGTACCTCGCATCTATGCAACAGCTTGATGGATCGCTCGGCGGCGCGTCCGTCCTCACCCTTCTGCCTGAATCCACATTTCTTGATCCGCTGAAGCGCGCCCTGCAGTCAAGCTTATATCTTCCTTTAGTTTTATGTTTTCTCACGCTTCTTTTGGTGCAGCTTATCTTCCGTAACATAGGCGGCAAATTGCGATTCGCCGCCTCCGCCGCTGAAACAATACGATTGGGCGGCAGCGTACATCTGTACACGCCTTACACGGACGAGTGCGGCGCGATTATGCGGGGACTGAACAACATAAGTCGCGCCCGCGCCGAGGCATCGCCCTTTATGAACAAAAACGCGGCGCGGCTGCTTGATGGGAATGCCGAACGGGAGTATACCGTGTGCCGCATACGGTTTCCGTTGCTTGGTGGCGAGGATGCGGCTGACCGGCTTAACGGCTTTATAAGCCGGATTTTCCTGTGTGTACCGATAACAGGCGGCGCGTATGCGGAATTTTCCGAAACGGGAATGACGGCGTATTGGAACGGCGGCGCGGACGGCGCGGCTGCGGCTGTTCGTACCGCCCTTATGATACGAGCCGCTCTTATAGGAGTCGCCGTACCGGCAGCGCGGATAGGCGTGGCGAGCGGCGCAATCATAGCCGCCGAAACCGAGACGGAAGGACGGCTTGGGGCAGCGTTTTTGGGAGAAGCTGTACGGCTCGCGGATATGTCGGCGCGGCTCGCTGAACCCTTAGGCGCAGAAATCGTCCTTACCGAAACCGTGAAAAATCTGGTCAAAGATAACTTTATGACGGAGGAACTCCCGCACCTTGAAAAGGCATACAGTGAAAAGACACGCCTTTTCACTGTGATCAACACGCGAAATCTCGAGGTTCTGGAGCGGCTGTTTGCTGATCTGGAACAGCTCCCCGAAACAAGTAGCGGCGAAGTCAGGCTCTGTCTGGGCGTGGGCGGTCCTCAAAATCTCGCAGAACTCAGGCGGATGTTGGGACTGTCGCCATCAGTGGTGCATAAGATTGTTTAAAAGGAACCGAAATGTATGGAAAATAACGCTTCCTGCGCAGCATATAAACCATCATTGAAACGTTCGCTTGCGACATGGATAATTGCCGTTGTTTGTCTTGCTGGCGCGGGCGGCGCCGTGATCCTTTTTTACCGCGCCGAATCCGGGCAAAACGACCGTACCGCCGCAGGTATTCTTGAAAGCATGACTAACACGGTTTATCTGCTGAGGGAGGGAAGTTCTCTGTGGCGGCAAGCTCAAAAAGGCGAAGTCCTCTTTGCAAACGACAGGGTAAAGACCGCTCCGTTTTCGGACGCGGACATACGTTTTGAGAACGGGGATATGGTGTATCTTTGGGAAAACACGGACGCGCTCATCATGGCGGATACGGATCACAGCGCGAATCGTACACGGCTTGAGCTGTCTGCGGGCATGATAAACGTGTCGTCAAAGAGCGGACGGCTTTCCGTAATACGCGGGATATATGCGGCGGATATTGCCTCAGGCGGCATCGCGCAGGCAGCCGCCGACCAAGACGGCGCGCTCATCCTGCGTATTATTATCGGCAGGGCATTCTTCAACGACGGGGAGAGAACGCGCCTGCTTACAGATGGAAGCTCATCAGGCGGCAAAGACGCGCCTGCCGTAACAGTAGTATTCCCGCTGCCGACTCAGGAGCTGCAGCTCGTCCCTAATGATCCAGCAGTGTTCTCGTGGACAGCGGTATTTCCGTCATCAGACGCCGCGGCGTCCAACAGCAACACAGTGCGCCTGGAGGTAGCGGAAGACCGCGCGTTTTCCCACATTATTTACAGCGTCATCGCGGACAGCACTTCCGAAGGCACAATACTCCTCCTTGAAGAAGGGACGTACTGGTGGCGCGCATGGGCAGCGGACAGTGAGAGCCGAACTCCTCCTGCCCCCAGCAAAGCAGCAGCTGGCAGACTGAAAATTCGCCTCGCTGCGCCTTGAATCAGGCATATCCTTTTTTGCCAATTCATTATAATAATCCCTTGGCATTCAATTTTTGCTTTATACTATTAATGACATCTTGCGCTAATTGTTCTAACGCCAAAACGAGGCTTTCATCGTCTGTATAAAGAAAATTACCAAGCATATCATCATGCTTGGCGAGAAATTCTATGCCCTTTCATCGAAGTTCTGCTATACGCATATAAACAATTTCCTGATTGCTTAGAATTTGACAGTCATTCTCTTGCTGTAATAAACTGACAATTAAGTCAAAATCATCCCAGTGGTCGACTTGTACAAAATATATTTCTGTTGAGCCATCATTATTTTTGCTTAATGCTACTCTCATTTCCATAACTCCTCTCTATTTCGGAAATACGCGCAAATTTTGATTGACTTATGATCATAAAATCTTTGAAGACGGAATATAATTTCCGACTTCCTAGTTCAGAACCCCGATGTCCTAGTTCAGAACTCCAACTTCCTAGCTCTGAACTCCGATGTCCTAGTTCAGAACTCCGATTCCCTAGTTCGGAACTCCGATCTCCCTGTTCAGAACTCCGATGTCCTAGTTCGGAACTCCGATTCCCTAGCTCTGAACTCCGATCACCCTGCTCAGAACCCCGATTACCGAGTTCAGAACTCCAATCACCGAGTTCTGAACTCCGATCACTCTGCTCAGAACTCCGATTACCGAGTTCCGAACTCCAATCACCCTGCTCAGAACTCCGATTCCCTAGTTCGGAACTCCGATCTCCCTGTTCAGAACTCCGACTTCCTAGTTCAGAACTGCTATGTGCAAGGATACCTCACGTCGAAAAATGAATATAGCTTTAATACAGCGCTTACATCTTTTTTTCAAGCCTGAAAGAACAAAATGTCAAGGTACTGCATGAAATATTCGTATCAGGAAAGATGAGACGCTTCTCTTGCGGAAGATGTTCACTATTGGGATTTGTTATTTTTCACTTTTTGAGATTGGATGTTCCCGTTTGCGTTACAATAAGAGGCGGCGTTTGAAACGGGTATCAGACTTTCTCAAACGCCGCCAAAAATAGAATTCAAAAAATCATATAAAAGGAAAATGAATATTCCACTCAAAATTGGAGATCGGGTTCAGCGCAAGCAGTCGGGCATATTCATTTTCCTATGATTTAATCAAAAAAGTCCGGTAATTCCCAGCCATATCCATGGGACAAAAACCGCCGGTATGAGATTTGCGACCCGTATCTCCTTGACGCCCAAAAAGTTGAAGCCTATGCCCACAATGACAAGACTGCCAGCGGCGGACATTTCCGTAACGATTTCCGGGGAAAGCAGCTCGCCCGCCGCCATTGACGCGAGCGCTATGCCTCCCTCGTAGACCAGCACTGAAATCGCCGAAAACAGCACCCCTATACCCTGCGACGCGCCGAACACCACCGACATCGCCCCGTCAAGTACGGATTTTGCAAAAAGCATCTCGTGACTGCCCGTCATGCCGCTGCGCATAGCGCCCACCACTGCCATTGATCCGGTGCAGAAGAGTATGGTGGCGGAGACGAAACCGGCGGCAAAATTGCCGCTGGAAAAATTTCCGTTAGCAAACTTTCCGCTGGTAAGTTTTTTTTCCGCCCAGCGCCCGGCGCGGTTCATGAGCGCGTCAATACCTATAAGCTCACCCACGACAGCACCTACGACAAGGCTTATGATGAGAAGCAGCGCGTTTTGGCTCTCAAACGCGCCTTTAATACCGATATACACCACCGAAAGTCCCGCCGCCTTTGTCACGCTTTCCGAAACACGCGGCGGTATGCCCCGCAGAACAAAGCAGCCGAGCAGAGAACAGACCGCGATTGCGGCGGCGTTTACAAGCGGACCAAGCATATTCCTCTCTTTACGGCAGTGTATTGTCTGCGCACAGCGGGCACATCACAAAAGAATCGTCTGCACAACATTCCCCGTTCCCTCATAGCAATATATTTCCCGCGCCCAGCGGGCAGATCACGAAAAAAATCGTCTGTAAACATTCCTAGTCCTCTTACGGCAGCGTATTGCCCGCCGCCATATAGAGCGCGTACCACTCATCCCGCGAAAGCGAAACATTGGCAGCGGCAGCGCAGTCCTTCAGGCGGGACACGTTCGTACTGCCAGTTATAGGCATGATGCGGGCAGGGTGGCGCAGAATCCACGCGAGCGCGATTGCCACATTAGACACGTCGTATTTGACGGCGAGCGCGTCGATTTTAGCGTTCAGAACGGGAAATTTTTTACTGCCAAGGAATACGCCCTCAAAAAAGCCGTACTGGAAAGGCGACCACGCCTGAATCATGATGTCATTCAGGCGGCAGAAGTCCATTACACCGCCGTCCCGGTCAAGCGCCGCGTCATCAAGCATATTCACATGAAGCCCGACCGATAGCATTGTCGCGTTGATAAGGCTCAGCTGAAGCTGGTTCACCACAAGCGGCTGCTTCACATACCTTTGCAGAAGGCGAATCTGAAACGAATTCTGGTTGGAAACGCCGAAATTGCGGACTTTCCCCGCGTTATGCAGGGCGTTGAAGGCGTCCGCAACCTCTTCCGGCTCCATAAGCGCGTCCGGGCGGTGAAGGAGCAGTACGTCAAGATATTCTGTCTTGAGCCGCTTCAGAATGCCGTCCACCGACGAGAGTATATGCTCTTTGGAAAAGTCAAAGGCAACGCCGGGACGTATGCCGCATTTTGACTGGAGAATAAGGGTCTCGCGGACACGCGGATTCATACCCACCGCCTCCGCGAAGACCGTTTCGCACACGCCGCCGCCGTAAATATCAGCGTGATCAAAGAAATTCATCCCCAATTCAAGACACACCGCCACATAGCGCTCGGCATCCTTCGCGTCAAGCGCGTCTATCCGCATACAGCCCGCGCCTATGACCGGTACTTCAAGACCGGAAGCGCCCAAGGTGATTTTTTTCATGTTTTTCTCCTCTTTAGTTAAGTACAAAAAGCAAATATTCAGCATCCATTGTCTGACACCGAATATATAAAAACAGTTTAAATTGCAAATGGGTCCTGTGAAATTTGTTTTTCTTCAAAACCTACATCTAAATGACAGCCATACAGTGTTGTATTTGCTGTCATCTCATCATATTCACCGGGTCCCCTTCTTACATCAACAGTCATAATAACTATTCTATTTTCATAAGGGCTTTTATGATAACCCAGTATCTTCTTGCCTTCGAGTGACCCATATATCGATTCCGAACTTTCACTCCCCGAGGATACAATTTTTTGTTTATAATGTACCTCTGCTATTAACTTCCAATTAATAAGTGTAGAATCACCTAAAAAAATCGTTTCATAATCAAACCAACAATTAAAATCAGTACCTCTATGAGTGCTGTATTCTCCTTCTTCAATTTCTGATGCAGGATTCCCAATTTCACCGATTATATTATGTAAGGTCAACATAGCCTGCCATTCCTTTCTTTTTTGCGCTATTTCTTCGTCATCCGGGAATTTATAATCCGGGGTTGAGGAACTTGTTACTATCCGGTTATTTATTATAACCTCATCGGTAATAGTGTTAAAGATAATGAGCGAATTGCCGCTTTCCGGTACACCGAAATCATGCCACTCTGCACGATAGGCAAAAAGTCCATCCCGCGACCAGCCGATTGGCTCAATCCCTTTATTTGTACGAAAAATATTTCCAATTATTCTTTTGTTCCCATACAACGCAATAACCGAATTCTCTCCCTGAAACTGTAGATCAGTTTGATCATTTGACCGGACTACCCGAAAGCCAAGATCATCATTTCTGGCGAAGGGTTTTTCGCTCATCCATTCGGCTGTATCATTCAAGTTCCCTCGGCGTACTACACGGTCATAAGACCATGTTCCGTCGGGAAGACGGCTTTCATACCAATCCCAACACCATTCTGATACGTTCCCATACTCCATTATCGTCCCTACTCCGTGGAAGGCATATACCCACTCCGCTTCTGTAGGAAGGCGGTACCCATTCCTTCCAGGAGTCCATGAAACATCGCCATTATCAGATATATAATAAGCAGGAGTAAGTCCTTCCTTTTCACTTAAAGCATTGCAAAACGCTGCTGCCTCATAAAAACTTACATTCACCATAGGAGTATTATATTCAGTATAATAACTGGATGTTTCTCCCATTATATCTTCATACAACCTCTGGGTTACTTCATATTTACCTATATAAAAATCATTGCTCAGCTTTATATTATGCCGTATTTTATCATCCCCAAAATATTCCCGCTGAAAATCCTCAGTCTCTATTAATACGAGAGCGCCTGCACTGCTGTTTTCAATAACAGTTACCCATTTTGCATACAGAGTTATGTTTTTATAAATATGTTGTGATTTAGTAAAAAGATTTATCAGTTCTTTTTCTGTATACCAACCGGCAAAAGTATAACCTTGTTTTGTTGGAGCATCCGGCAATAATATGGTATCGTGGTTGAGAACTTCGGTAATCGGTTCAATCGAAGTACCGCCATTTGTATTAAAACTAACCGTAAACACCCATGACCACCATGCAGAGAAAACAATATCTTCTGTTACCGTATATTCGTGAGAATACACAGTATTTTGCATAGTCAGCCATCCCGCAAAACGGGTACCTGGAGGTGCAATCATATCTCCTTGTTCAGGAAACCGAATAACAGAACCTGCCGGAACAATCTGCGGGGGCGGAGCAGTACCGCCGCCTTCTGCTGCGTCAAAGGTAACGGTAACAAAACCTGCCGGAACAGTCTGAGAGGAGGGAGCAGTACCGCTATCTTCTGCTACATCAAAGGTAACAGTAACAGAATCTGCCGGAACAGTCTGAGAGGAGGGAGCAGTATCATTTTTTTCGCATCCACCAAGCATAATTCCAAGAACAAGTATCACACTGAACATTTCAAGTAAACCCAATCTGTTTTTCATAATACTCCTCCTGCAGGTCCTGCTTTATTTAAACCCAACACCCAAATGGCAGCCGCTGAAAATATATGCCGCATAACCATGAGTAAGATAGTGATCGTAAGTTACAATTAACACTCTGTTTTCAAAGGGGCATACTTCTACTGCAAAGAAATAGGGATACAAGTCAGAATTATGTCTGATTATTTTATTTTTCCCATTTTTGTTGACAACAATGTCATACTTTATTACTGAATTATAATCAAATCCTTCTCTCTGCCGATACTCCGCGTCTGCAAAACAATTATATTCAACATTACCGTTCCTGATGGGAAAGGGCAAAAAATCAGTCTGAAGAGCTTCAATCCCATAGTCATTCATACTCTGCAATATAGCTTCTTTTTTAAGATCATACATTGTTTCCATTGTATAGTTTTCGCTTGAACCATAAAGGTCATATTCAACTGAATCAATTGATAAACGGAAAAGGATTTCATCGGTTATCATATCCATGATACAATATT
>QMCE01000573.1_pt1 | contig 35845 bp, 32 predicted proteins | sample 1821851 | NCBI WGS metagenome assembly QMCE01 (sample SAMN09453174, study PRJNA476694) | Termite gut metagenome, whole genome shotgun sequencing project. | isolation source: worker | host: Odontotermes sp. | place: South Africa:Pretoria | collected 2016-01-28 | reverse complement strand
AACAATGATTTTTGAATGGGATGAGTCAAAAAACAAAATCAATATTGTTAAGCATCATGTTTCTTTTGAGGAGGCACAGACGGTTTTCTATGACCCAAATGCCAGGGTCATAGACGACCCGGAGCATTCAGCCGAGGAAGAACGTTTTGTCATTTTGGGTTTAAGCAAAACGCCCAAGCTGCTGGTAGTTTGCCATTGTTGCCGGGCCTTTGGGCAAGGCGTCCGAATTATTTCAGCCAGAAAAGCGAGCAAAAACGAAGTTAAACAATATAACGAATACCTTTCAAGGTAGGTGATGACTATGAAGCCGGAATATGATTTTTCCAAATCTAAGAAGAACCCATATCTAAAAAACTTGCGGAAACAAATCACAATAAGAATAGACGTGGACACCATAGACTATTTTAAGCGGCAGGCCGAGGAAACGGGCATCCCGTATCAAAACCTCATCAACTTGTATCTCTCTGATTGTGCGGTGAACCAGAAAACCCCTAAGCTGGTGTGGGGCGGGAAAACCTGAGCACAAAAAGACTTTGCTTATTTGTTCATAGGCGGTTCGATAATCCTCCCAAAACCCCAATAAATACCAAATAATCACCCGCAAAAATACGCAAGCTATTCCGCCGTGCCCCATTCGCCGCTGGCTTCAAAGCGGTCCACCAGGGCGCGGGCCTCGGCGGTTATCTCGGCGGGGAAGGCCATACGCTCGAGCAAGAGGATGGCGTTGCGGGTGGTGGCCGGCCCCGGGCGAAGCTGGTAGTCGAAGTGTACACCGGCCTCGGTGACGCTTTCTCGGAAATGGTAATTGTCGTACAGGCGGCGCATCATGGCGGTAAGCTCGGTGTCGTGCGTGGCGGCAAACACGCGGCAGGGCGCGGCGGCCAGCGCGCGCAGCACCGCCGCCGAGGCGGCTATGCGCTCGGCCGTATTGGTGCCCTTCAGTATCTCATCGATGAAAAACCAGCAAAATTCGTTGCCGCCGGCCATGCGCACCAGCCGCCGCATGCTCTTTATCTCGGCTACGAAGTAGCTGTCGCCGTCCACCACGCTGTCGGCCACGGCCATGCTAGTGGCCACCGGCCCGGCCCGAAGGGAAAAGGCCGCGGCGGTGCAGGTGTAGAGGGTTTGGGCCAGCAGGCAGTTCAGCCCCACGGCCTTGATGAAGGTGGACTTGCCCGAGGCGTTGGAGCCGGTGAGCAGCACGTCCCGCTCAAAGCTGGCCGTAGCCGGTACAGGCTCGTCCAGCAGGGGGTGGCACAGCCGCTCGAAGGCGATGCCCTCGCCGCCGGTGAACCGCGGGCGGCACCACTGCGGCAGGGTTTGCCGCCAGCTCAGCACGCAAAGGGCCAAATCCACCTCGCCCAGCCGGGTGTAAAGGGCCAAAGTTTCGGCGCTTTTGCCGCCGAGGCGCTCCACGATGTGCTGGTAGCACAGCAGCGGCAGAAGGAAGGCGCCCGAAACATCGAAGCCAAGGCTGCGTTCGCATAAATCGTTGTAGTTCAGCAGCAAGATTGCCGGCCCGAAGCTTGCGAAGGGGGCCGCGGCGGCGCGCAGGGCCTTGGCAAGCTCCGGCTCGCCGTTTTTTTGCATAAGGTCGGCCAGGCGGCGGGCGCAGGCCAGCGCCGAGGCCAGATAACGCACCGACAAAAATTTGGCCTCGTTTTTGGCCTTCATCTGGGCGGAGAACGCGAAGTTCAGCAAAAGCAGCACCCCGGCGGCAAAGAGGGCGTGCGGTGGGGAGAGAACGACGAACAAAAGCGACAAAAGCGGCGCGGCCGCCATGAGGCGAAGCGCGCGCGGATGGGGCAGGGAGAGGCTGCCCGCGTGGTAGATGGCGGCCTCCAGCTCCTGCCCGCCGGCGCGCCCAAGGCGGGCCAGGGTGTACAGCGCGGCGTCGCGCAGGGCGCTGTCGGTATCAAAATGCCCGATAAGCGCCTCGCGCCGGGCAAGCGTTTCCGCCTGTCCCCCGGCGCGGGGGCTGCGCAGCACGGTGTAAAGCCGCGCGTCCCCCACGGCGCTTTTGCAGGCGTTCAGTTCTCCGAATACTTCATCCATGTCGAGGTCAAGCCAGGTCAAATCGTCCACAATGCCGGCGGCGGGCGCGTGGGCGTGGTGGGCCGCGAAGAAGCGTTCTGCGCCCGCAAGGCCCTCGGGTCTTTCGGGCCGCGCGCCGAACTCCCGCCTCAGGCGGAGGCGAAGGCGCCGGGCGTCGCGCAATGGCAAAATGACAATGGCGGCGATGAGGGCGGCGAAGCCGGCGGCCAGAATGTAGGGGGTGAACATGGGCGCTCCTTTCGCGATGTGTATAACCAATATTAATATATACATATAGTATATTAATATAACGCGATTATATGTGGTTCTATGGCGTACTTGCCCATATAGCAAAACTAGAGGCATGGGAGCGTCCCATTGCGCTGTCATTCAGAGAGCAGCGAAGAATCTTTGGGCCGGAAAGCTCGCGCCTGCATAAAGGGATAGATTCTTCGCTGCGCTCAGGATGACAACCTTTTGGCAGTGCGTAAAAAGGTGTAGCTGGGAAATAGCCTACAGCTTCCACACGGCGGGCTTGGTGGAGGAGATGGCCAGCGCCCCGGCGGCCAGGGCGCTCATTACGTCTTCCTTATCGCTGATAAGCCCGCCGGCGATGAGGGGCAGCGGGCAGGCGGGGGCCAGCGCGCGCAGCACCTTGGGCATGGCGCCAGGCAGCACCTCGGCCAGGTCTGCGCTGCCGTCTCCCAGTTGGCGCTGCAAGTTTTCAAGGGCCAGGGAATCCAGCAGGAAAAAGCGGCGCACAGCTAAAAGCCCCAGTTCCCGCGCGCGGCGCAGGGGGGCGGGCTTGGTGGAAATGATGCCCTTGGCCGAGGTTTCCCGCGCGAGGAAATCCACGGCGGAATCCCGCACGGCAAGGCCGTCCACCAAATCGATGTGTACCACCGGCAGCTTGCCGGCCTGGGCGATGCGCGCGGTGATGCCCGCGATGCTGACCACGCTGCCGAAAAGCGTGAACACCACCCGCGCGTTGCAGCCAAGGGCGGCCTTTAGCCCGGCCTCGTCCTTCACCGCCGCTATCACCGGCGCTTCGGCCAGCATTTCTATCACTTCATCGCGTATCATGGCAGCGCCTCCCCAAAGAGTCTGCCATTATTTTAGCACGTTTTAGCCGCAAAAGCGAATGATACGAGCGGGGGGAGTGTCCCAACGCGTTGATTTTCCTGCGCGTCATTGCGGGCTTGACCCGCAATCCGGGATGATTCCCCGCATGACTAGATTGCGGGTCAAGCCCGCAATGACATGTTAAATTTTGATGTTGCGCTGTGCTATAGTAATCATTACAATAAACAGCGCCTTTGGGACACTCCCCGAGCGGGATGGGACATTACAGGCAGACGTCATCAGCGTAGGGGCCGCCGCCTTCGGCGGCCCGCCCCGTGGTTTTTCCCGTTGTCTGCGGGCGGCCGAAGACGGCCGCCCCTACAAAGAAACCTTGGCCTCTGCCATTATAATAACTATGAAAACGAAGGCGTTTTCATAGGATTTCCGCGTCGGTTTCCGCGCTTTCCATACTGCGGGTGGCCACAAAATTGGCTTCGCTGCCCAAAATGTTCGAAATGATGACATCGCCCAGGCGCACGGGGGCCTTTACGGTTACGGCGTCCAGCAGGCGCACGGCGCGCAGCACATCGGCCTTCGGTATCTCCCGGTCGGTTTTCACCGGCAGGCGGGGCAGGTGCGCGCCCTTTATGCGCACCGTGGAGGTAAGGGTGCGCCGGGGGTCTATGAGTTCCTTTTTGCCGTAGGCTTCGCCGCGTGCGCAGGCGTTGCCGCTCACGGCGCAGCCGTTTTCTTCGTCCACCTTCAGGTGGCAGCCCCTCGGGCACACGATGCAAATAAGCTCAGTCACAGGCAGGCCCTCCCTTTGCGCCCGGTGCGCTCGCTGCGGGCCGCGCCGTGTTTGGCGCTTCGTCCCCGGCGGGGCGCAGCTCTATTTTCAGTGAATTATTCTCTATTTTTTCGAGTATTTTTGCGGGCAGGGAAATGCGCTCCATCTCACCAGGGGCCATGTGCTCCCGTTTGAACGATGCAATGACGCTATCTCCGCTGCTCACCTCGATTTTCGCGCCTCGGTACACCCGCGCTACCCGGAAGAAAACATCGACGCTATTCTCCGCGTTCTCCGGGCGTATTTTCTGGGGCACGGTGTAGGTGACGCCCGGCCCGGCCACAAGGCTGATGGGGGCGGCGGCCCCGCAGGCGGGGCCGTGCTCGCGCAGCGGGCGCGCGGCGCTTTGCGCCGCAGCCGCCGAGCCGCTCGGCTGCCCCGGCCGGGCGGGCTGGCCGCCGGGTTGCGAGGCTGGCGGTTCGGCTTCAGAGGACAAAGCCAAAGCGCAGTGCGCGCCCGCAGCCGCCCCGGCGCGCAGGCTCTCGGCGGTGACGAAATCCACAAGGTCGTGTACGTGCACCACGTTGCCGCAGGCAAAAATGCCGCTGGCGGAAGTCTCCATATTTTCGTACACCACCGGCCCGCCGGTGCGCGCGTCCATCTCGATGCCGGCGCGGCGGCTCAGCTCGTTTTCGGGAATCAGCCCCACGCTCAGCAGCACGGTGTCGCACCGGAGCACCTTCTCGGTGCCGGGGACGGGCACACGGTTTTCGTCCACGGCCTGCACCACCACGGCTTCCACGCGCTTGTCTCCGCGTATCTCGGTGATGGTGTGGGAGAGGTAAAGGGGAATACCGAAGTCGTCCAGGCACTGGGCCTTGTTGCGGGCAAGGCCGCCGGAATAAGGCAGCACCTCGTACACGCCCAGCACCTCGGCGCCTTCCAGCGTCAGCCGCCGGGCCATAATGAGGCCGATGTCTCCGCTGCCCAGAACCACGGCGCGGCGGCCCACCTGGTAGCCCTCGATGTTCATGTAAAGCTGGGCCGCCCCGGCGGTGAACACCCCGGCGGGCCGGGTGCCCGGAATGCCGATGGCCCCGCGCGTGCGTTCCCGGCAGCCCATGGCCAGCACCACGGCCTCGGCGCTCAGGGCCAGGTAGCCGTGGGCCGGGTGAATGGCGTGTACCCGCCGGTCTGTTTCCACCTCCAGCACCATCGCGCCGCGCAGCACCTCGATACCACTAAGCTGCCCGATGAAGCGTTCGGCGTACTCCGGGCCGGTGAGCTCGGTTTTGAAATGCTGCAAGCCAAAGCCGCTGTGGATGCACTGGTTTAGGATGCCGCCGAGATCGTCGTTGCGCTCCATCAGCAGCACTTGCGCCGCCCCGGCGTCCCGCGCGGCAATGGCGGCGGCCAGCCCTGCGGGGCCGCCCCCCACCACAATCACGTCCCAGTTAAGAGGCAGAGCCCCGGCTTTCCTGTTCTCAGCCATGGCGCGCACCTCCTTCGGCGGTATTTACGGCGGCATTCGCGGCGGCGGTATCTTCTATAAAGCCCTCGTCTTTAGTGCGGCCCAGCACAATGCTCATGCCGGTTCTGTCCTGCGGTATCTCGCCCTGGGGCAAGCCCAGCTCCCGCGCGATGAGGGCCTGCACCCTCGGCCCGCAAAAGCCCCCCTGGCAACGCCCCATGCCGGGGCCGCAGCGGCGCTTCACGGCGTCCAGGCTGCGCGGGGGCAGGGGGCGGCGCAGCGCGTCTAATATTTCCCCTTCGGTGACGGTTTCACAGCGGCACACGATGCGCCCGTACAGCGGGTTGCGCGCCACGGCCTCAGCCTTTTCGGTACGGTTGAGGTGATTGAAGCGGAGTATCTTCCGGCTGTTAATAAAGCTTTCCTTTTCAGCCAGCGGCAGCCCGGCCTGGCCCAGCAGCCGCACCATGGCAAGCGCCATGGCCGGGGCCGCCGTGAGGCCGGGACTTTTGATGCCGGCCAAGTGGAAGAAGCCCGGCGCGGCGGGGCTTTCGCCCACCACGAAATCCCCGGTGGAGGCCTGGGCGCGCAGCCCGGCAAAATTGCGGATGCTCTGGCGGAAATCCACCCCCGGCACGCTTTTAACGGCGGCGTGTCGCACAAACTCAAGTCCTTCGGCGGTGGTAGCCCTGCTTTCCGACGGCTCGGCATTTGGCCCCACGATGAGATTGCCATGCACGGTGGGGGCCACCAGCACGCCCTTGCCCTCGGGGCCGGGGCACTGGAACACCACATGCCGCACGGCCTCGCCCTGGGCTTTGTCCAAAAGGTAATACTGCCCCCGGTTTCGGGTTATGCTGAAAGAGGCGTCCCCCACAAGGGCAGCCACCTCGGCGGCGTGTACCCCGGCGCAGTTCACCACAAAGCGGGCCTCCACCGGCCCGGCGGGGCCGTGCAGCGTGAAGTGGCCCTCGCGGCGGTCAATGGCCTCCACGGGGCTGTCCAGCATTACCCGCGCGCCGTTTTGCACGGCCACCTCGGCTTGGGCAAAAGCAAGCTCCCAAGGGTTCACCACACCGGCTGTGGGGGCGTACAGGGCCGCAAGGGCGGCCTCGCTCACATTCGGCTCGCGGCGGCGCAGCTCCTCCGCGCCCCAAAGCTCCATGCCCGGCACACCGTTGGCAAGGCCCCGGCGCCGCAGTTCTTCCAGCGTGGCGCGCTCGGCCTCGGTGAAGGCCAGTACCAGCGAACCGGTGTTCTTGTAAAGGATGTCCAGCTCCGCCGCCATCTTCGTGATAAGGCGGTTGCCCTCGGCGTTGTAGCGGGCCATCAGGGTGCCGGGCTCGGGGTCGTACCCGGCGTGAACGATGGCGCTGTTGGCCTTGGTGGTGGCCACGCCCACATCGTTGCCGGCTTCCAGCAGGGCCACGCGCAGGCGGTAGCGCGCCAGGGCATACAGCAGCGAACAGCCCGTTACCCCGCCGCCTATAATCGCAACATCGAGCAAAATAAACACCTCCGAAATACTTGAAAATAGTGTGGAAATATAGGAAAAACATGAAGGAACCGGGCGAAAAAGAATAAATGAACACAAAAAAGAGCCGGCCTGAGAGGCCCGTCGCAAATAACGGGCCTCCCTCTGCCTGGCTCTTAATCTCAAAGCATAAAGAGGCTGGTTAGACTATAGCACGTTTGGGTGAAAAGAGCAAGTTATGATACTCTTAAACTGTTTTGGGTAAGACCCAAATCTCCATGCTCGAAGCAGCGTCAGTTATACCGGTATGCTTCTCTGCCGAAAAAGGCTGTATCGGAAGATTGTGTCCTTCGAGCCACGTTTCCAGAAGATATTTTAAAGCCTTGTCGAGCGCGGCTGTACGAAGCTCAGTAAAACTTTCAGCCTCAAACTGACACACAACATATTCGCCGGCAGGCAACTCCCATCCTGTAAATCCTTTTGGAACAGATGCGCCGGGCTTTGCTGACGCGCCCGCAAAATAGATAAAGGTTCCGTCGTTGTCGCCGCTCATCATAGACGCGCCTAACTCGATACCTTCCGCCAAAAGGCCGGAAAGCTCCTTCTTTTGCCGGTGAAAATCATCCCAAAGCTGACCCGGGCCACTTATAGCGGTTGTTTCTCCAAAGCTTGCCTGATCAACAGAAACCTTTCCGGATATGCCAATGTAATGCTCCGGTGCCTCCAGTTTCCTGCGTGTAATCTCAATAACAATGTTATCGGTTATAAGGGGGACGCCCTCATCGATCATTGTGTAGTTCAAAAGCAGCTCCGGCTTCATTTCGTACATCATAAAAAACGTGCCAGCTTGTCTGCCAATGCCCTTTTTGCTTTTGGTTAGCGATGATCAACCAGGTCAGTTTGTCATCCTGAGCGCAGCGAAGGATCTTACTCTTCGTATAATCGCATATTATCTAGCACAAAGATTCTTCGCTTCGCTCAGAATGACAATAAATCAGTGGTTACTTAGATATTGCTTATAGAGCAGCAACACATTATATAAACACCCAACCGGCCATAGTATACCACGAGGGCCGCACGAATATGAATCATCTTCCCAAAGGCCGTTGCAATCCCCGGCATAGCAAGCTAGCCGGGGGTTTTCTTTAACAATAAAAATCCACCGGCGAAGCCGGTGGATTTTGGTTGGTACGCCCGACTGGATTCGAACCAGCGACCTTTTGAGTCGGAGTCAAACGCGCTATCCAACTGCGCTACGGGCGCGCATTCAGTTGTCGGCCATGTTCTTCCGGGGGCGCTTTGCCGGCGGAATCACTCCGTCTTGACTCCCGCGCCTACTTAATTTTTCGCTCCCCCGGGCACGTTCCCCATTATACCAAATTCTGGGCTTTTGTAAAGCAAGGTTTTGCACCCCGTTTTTATTCTGGCATTTACGCCGGTATTGTGCTAGCATTGTCTTGTCACGATGTGTTCCTGAACGCCCAAAAGGCCATTCATTTTTTACAATTCACCACTTGCGCCAATTCTCCGTTCTCCATATTCTCCTGCTGGGGGCCGCTATGAAACTTAAAAAACGCAGCATACTCATTTTGGCGGGGCTTATTGCCGGCGGCGTTGGGCTGAACTGGCTGCTCAACCATTTCGACGTGGTGGGCGGCATCCTGCGCTTTTTGTGGGGGCTTGTGTTCCCCTTCGTGCTGGGCTATGTGCTGGCCTTCCTGCTCAACCTGCCCATGAGCGCCCTTGAGCGCCTGGTGAATAAACACCACCCCGGGCGGCTGAAACGGCCCCTCAGCTTCTTCTTAACGCTGCTGTTGGTTTTGGGGGCGCTGGCCGTGGTGCTGCTGCTCATCATCCCGCAGCTATGGCAAACCGTGCTCACCCTCACGGCCAATATGCCCGGCTATGTGGCCAACGCGCAAAAGGCCCTGCAGCCCTATTTCGATTATATCCCCATTTTGCAGAACTGGGTGCAGAACCTCAACGTGGACTGGCAAAGCATTGCCGGCAACCTCACCGCCTGGCTCAGCGCCGGCGCTGGCAGCTTCTTCTCTTCGGCTATCGATGTCGCCACCTCTATTTTGGGCGGATTTTTCAGCTTTTTTGTGGGAATTATTCTCGCCGCCTACCTGCTGCTGGATAAAGAACATCTCTGCGCCCAGTTGCAGGGCCTGTTGCAGGCCTATTTGCCGAAGAAGAAATACGAAAAGCTGGCTGCTCTTGGCCGCACCACCTACAAAACCTACGCCCGCTTTGTCTCCGGCCAATGCCTCGAGGCCCTCATCGTGGGGGTGCTCTACCTCGTGGTGCTGCTCATCGGCCGCTTCGAGTACCCGCTGCTCATCGCCGTAGTGGTCGGCATCACCACCGTCATTCCCCTCATCGGGGCCTATCTCGGCTGCTTCATCGGGGCCTTCCTTTTGCTGATTTCCATGGGCCCCTGGCCCACTTTCATCTTCATCATCCTCTTCATCGTCATCCAGCAAATCGAAAACAACCTCATTTACCCCCACGTGGTGGGCACCTCGGTGGGGTTGCCGCCGCTGTGGATATTGGTGGCCGTGATGCTGGGCGGCGGCCTTGGCGGCCTGCTGGGCATGATATTCTTCATCCCGCTGTTCAGCGTTATTTACGCAAAGATACAAGCCGACGCGCGCCGGCGCCTGGCGGCCAAGGGCATCCCCTCCCCCGTGCGCGCCCTGCCCGCCAAAAAGCCCCGCCTGAAACACTTTGCCTTTGGCCGCCGGCGCACACGCACGGATGAGGCGGGTGGCGCGCCGAACGAAGCCGAGGGCGATGCGGCAAACGCGGCGGCCTCCGCCGGCGGAGAAAGGCTTGTGGGGCGGCCTGCGGGAGAGGCCGAGACGCGCAAATCGGCAGTCTTCGAGAGCACGGCGGGTGCCTCCGAAAAATCGGAGGAAAAATGCGGGGAAAATGCGAGAAAATAGTCAGAAAATCCCGAATATATTCTTCAAAAGATGATTCATGCTGCCCACACAGCAGCCCTATATTCGTTCAATCTACCCCTGCACAATCTCCAGCCAGTAACCGTCGGGGTCTTCGATAAAGTACAGGCCCATGGCCTCGTTCTCGTAGACAATGCAATCCATGGCGCGGTGCTTTTCTTTGGCGGCGGCAATGTCGTCTGTGTAAAAGGCGATATGCGTCTCGTTGTCGCCAAGGTCGTAGGGCTGGCTGCGCCCGGCAAGGCAGGTCAGCTCAATGCGGCCCCGGCCCCCTTCATCGGCAAGAAAAACGAGCTCGAAGCTGCCGTCGTTTGCCTTCCTGCGCTTCACCTCGCGCAGGCCGAGGGCTTCTTCATAAAAACGCAAAGATTTCTCCAAATCCAGCACGTTCAGGTTGGTGTGGTCGATGCGAAAGCGCATTTTTCCCTCCATTCGCCTCGTTTTCCCTGTTTTCCGCATTTTCCGACAGTGTTTGCCGTCACATTCCCCCGCTTTGCCCAGCTCATCCGAGCGGAGTTACAGAATTTTCCGGCATTCCATGTAGTAGCGTTTCTCCACCGCGTGGCCCATGGAGAAGGTCTTTTTGGGCAGCACACCGCCCAAGGCCACCCCGCGGAACAAATCGGCCTTTTCCAGCGGCGGCAGCAAGAGGCCCAGCGCGCCCTGGGCCACCAGCCCGGCCACCGAGTCCTCGCCGTGCACATAGTCCACCCGCATGGCGGGGGCGGTTTTCTGCGCATAGGCCAAAATGGCCTCCACGCTGCCCACGGTAAGCGCCTGGCGCGCGCCTTGCAAAGAAAGCTCTGTGCGCTTATCGCCACACAGCAGCGTGAAGCTCTGTTCACCATTGCCGTCCCGGCTCGGGGCCACGCCGTTTTCGCCGCAATAGCCCTCGCAGGCCCGCATAAACTCCTCATCCGAAAGGCCGAATACCACCCGGTGGATGGGCTCGATGTCGATGGCCGGGCTTTGGATGTTTTCAAGCTCCACCAGGCACAGGCGGGCCGGGTGGCGCAGCCGCTCTTCGGGGCTGAGGCCGGGCTTTATCTCTTCCCACAGGGCCTTGGCCGTGGCCAGGCTGTGGTTGCCGTCGCCCACGGCCAGGGGGAAGGGGGCGGTGCTTGCGCCGTAGCGGGCGGCAAAGGCGGCTTCATCCTCCAGCGCGGCCAGCGCGGCGGTAATGGTCGCAATGTCGGCCTCGCTTGTCACGGCCCAGCCGCGCACCCGGCCGCCGCCCAGCATCAGTTCCTCGTCGTACAATAAGGGCAGATTGTCCTTCTTTTCGCCCAGCGGCTCTATCACGGCGCAGGCTTCATCATCTACCAGCATCAGAATATGAGGGCTTTCCAGCGCGGCGCCCCGGCGCACGGCCAGGCGCGGCGGAATGCGCTCCACCACGGTGTTCTCGCTGGGGCGTATGCGCGCCTCGGCGCCCTTCTCGTAGCTGTAGGCGTCCAAATCCACGCAGCCCACCAGGCCCTGGCGCGTGCCGGTGGAGATGTCCCGCTCCACGTACACAAAGCCGTGTATGCGCTCGTTCAGAAGCTCGTCCCGGTAGCGGGCCATGGCCGTGTGGATATCGGCGATGCGCGCCTCGGTGCCCTCCTCCTCAAGGTAGACCTCGGGCAGGATGATGCGCAGGGTGCTGGGGGCCTTGCCCACGGCGGCCTCGGCATCGGCCCAATATTCCGGCTCGCTGGTGAACTGGTCGCAGGCCAAAACGGCCCAGCGGCCCTTGTCGATATCATGGGCCGGCAGCAAAATCTCATCGGGCACAAACACTGGCTTTTCCATAGTTCCCCCATTTTCCACATATTTTTCGGGTCTTTTACAACAATTTTAACCGCGCCGGTTTCCGGCGTTGCAGCAAAGCTATTTATGTAATTACCAAATGGCCACCCGGTGGCCTGTGAGGCCGTAGATGGCCAGGGCCAGAATGCCGATGTAAATGAGGTTGATGGGCAGGCCCCGGAAGGTGGAAGGCACGCTGCGGCTGTTCATTTTGCGCTGGCCCTCGGTGACGATGAACACCGCAAAGGTATAGCCGAGGCCGCTGCCCAGCGCGAAGCCTATGGCCTGCACAAAGCTGTAGCCCTGCCCCGTGGTGATGAGCATCGGCCCCAGCACGGCGCAGTTCAGCGAGGCCAGGGGCAATACGGCCATGAGGTCCTTGCGGTTGGGCGGGTTTATGAGCACCAGCAGCACCATCACCACCCCGAAGGCCGCGAGGATGCACACCGTGAAAGCCAGCGGGCGAATGTAGTCCCGGTACCAGAAGGCCGGGCGGTCGAGTTGCTGGTTCAAAAGGTAGGCCAGGGGTACGCCCATCACCTGAACCAGGCTGAGCAGGGCGCAGAAGGTGAGGCTGTCCACCGCCGAGTCCCCCACCAGCTTTGTGAGGCGGGACACGCCGAACCCGCGGGTGAACACGGCGTTTTGCACGAACATGGCCACCACCACATATAAAAGGAATTGTCCGAGATTCTGAATAACCAGTGTCATGGCAGGTTTTTCACCCCCATGCTGATGTTTTTCTTGAAGGTATTTACAAAGCCGCGCCACACGGCGGCCAACAGCCCCAGCAAAATGAAGCCGCCCGCCGGCAGGGAGGCAAAGGGCAGCAGCGTACCGCGCAGCACCTCCACGCCGTAGAGAGTGCCGGTGGCCAAAAGCTCGCGCAGGCCGCCCATCAGCAGCAACACAAGGCCAAAGCCCAGCGTGGTAACGATGCCCTTTTTCAGCGAGGTAACCAGCCGCTCGCTTTGAGGGCTTTCATAGCGTTTGATAATCAGGGGTTCCAGCACCAGCAGGGGCAGGTAGATGCCCACCGACAGCACCGTGGGGCCGAAGATGTACTCCATGGCCATGGCCACCGCAAAATACACGGCCCCGCTGGTGAGGGCGTAGATGATGCTGCGGGCGATAAAGCCCACACGCTGGCCGAAGAAGGTGGCAATCATGCGCACGGGGGTCAGCAGCAGGGCCACCCCCGTAGCCAGCACAAGGGCGTTTTGCAGGCTGTTGGCGGCAATCACTATAGGCGCCAGGCCCAGGCCCTGCATCACCACGGGGTTGTTGAGGAACACCCTGTCCCGGCGGGACAGGCGGTCCATATTCTCGGCAAAATAGCGCAGTCGGTTGTCTTTCACGGCGCGGGCACCCCCTTTCGCCGGGCAAGGCCGCTCACAATGGCGCGGTCGAAGTAGCCGGAGACGGCGTTCACCAGAAGAATGGCGAAGCAGGTGCTCAGCTCAAATGTGCCGAAGTAGCGGAACATCATGGCCGCCACGCCCAGCAAAGTGCCGTAGATAAGCTGCGACCACACGTTCTTTGGCAGGGTTCCCGGCTCGTCCACCAAAAACATCGCGGCAAACAGCAGCGCCCCTGTGAGGGACTCGAACTTCACCACTTGCAAGCGAATTTCAATATCTTGCGGGAAGGTGGCCCATGAAATTTCGGTATACCTTGGGAAAAGAAAGGAAATTAGCACCACCACCGCCATGAAACTGACCGGCGCGGCCAGAGGCAGCCTTTTCTTTGCCAAAAGGTAGAGCGCGCAGGAGGCCACCACCAACACGCAGCACACGCCCAGCGGCCCGCCGTAGTTGCCCAAGAGTAAATCCCAGACGCCGATTTTGGGCAGGCCGCCGCCCCTCAGGGTGGTGGAAGGGCCTTCCATAAGGCTAACGTCGGTGAAGCGCCAGAGGCGGAGAAGCTGGTCGAAGGGGAGATTCGTTTGCAGCATCCAGTTTTGCGGGGGCGGGTAGCGGAACATATCCTCCGGCCAGCTGACGGAGGCCACGCAAATGCCCACGGCGGCGGGGTTGAAGGGGTAGCTTCGGTAACCGCCAAAGGCCTCCTTGCCCACCAGCACGGCCACCAGCACGGCCACAATAACCACCCGGTAGCGCACCGTGGCCGGCATCATCAGCACAATCAGCAGCGCGAACACCACCGAGGAATTTTCGGTTTTATCGTAACGGCGGGCACGCAGCATGGAGGCCAGGCGGTCGGTAAGGCGGGCGGTGACGACAGCCAGCAGCGCCAGCACCAGCACGCGCGGCCCATAATAGAAAAATGCCATGAGGAACAGCGGCGCCGTCATCACAATCATGTCACGGTTGGCCGCGTTGCCCTCATGGATGTGTCTGTCCTGTTTTGGCATAATCGCTCCGGGTTTGTCTGTTTGGGGGACGTGTCTAGCCGGCCTGGCCGCCCAGGCGGCGCAGCATGTCGCGCGGGTCATCGGCGGAGAATATCGCCTCGCCGGCCACCAGCACGTCGGCCCCGGCCGCCGCGCACAGGGGGGCCGTTTCGGGGTTTATCCCGCCGTCCACATAAATCTTCACGTCAAGGCCCCGGCGGTCTATCTCCGCTTTCAGCGCGCTTATGCGCCCGGGGGCCTCGGGCATGAAGGCTTGGCCGCCAAAGCCCGGCTCCACGCTCATCACCAATACCTGGTTCACCTCGTCCAGCAGGGGGAAAAGCTCCTGCACGGGGGTGGCCGGGCGCAGGCTCAGCCCCGGCTTGCAGCCCAGCGCGCGGATGTGCGCAAGTGTTTCGCGCAGGGGGCTTTCGGCCTCGCAGTGAATGGTGATGGCGTTGGCCCCGGCCTTCGCAAAGGCTTCCACAAGGGCGTCGGGATGAATCAGCATCAGGTGAACGTCGTACACGGCCTCGGGCAGGGCCTTGGCCAGGCTGGCCAGCACCGGCGGCCCCACAGTAAGGTTCGGCACAAACACGCCGTCCATCACGTCGAAGTGAAGCAGGGCGCTTTCGGGGCTTATCACGCGGCGGCAGTCGCGTTCCAGGTTGGCGAAATCGGCCGAGAGAATGGATGGGGCAATGTGCGGCATATGGTATGTTTCCTTTCCGGAGCGGTGGGTAAATGCCTGAGGAGTGCGGCGGGTATGTACCGGCCTTGCGCCCCGGCTGCGGACGCAAGTAATTGTACAATAAAATTGGGCAAAATGCAATTTGCCCTACCTTCTTGGGCTGCGCCTGGGTCTACCTTCTTGGGCTGCGCTTGGGCGGGGCGCTGGGCAGGGTGAAGAGGAACTCTGTCCAGTCGCCCACGCTTTCGGCCCAAATGCGCCCGTTCATCAGGCCCAGCAGCACCTTCGAGATGTGCAGCCCCAGCCCTGCGCCGCGGGCGTTCACCCCGCGGCTTTTGTCGGCCTTGTAAAAACGGTCGAACACATGGGGCAGGGCATCCTCTGGGATGCTGCTGCCGGTGTTGCGCACCCCGATGGTGGCGAAGGCCTTGCCGGGGTTCACCGCCACGGTGATGGCCCCGCCCTCGGCGGCGAATTTGATGGCATTGTCCACAAGGTTAAAGAGTATCTGGTGCACAAAGTCCTCGTCGGCCAGCACATACACCGGCTGCTGGCCGGCCAGGCCCAGCACCTCAAGGCTCTTGTCCTCAAGGCGCTGCTCGGCGGCCAGCATCACGCCGGCTATGATGCCCCATATATCGAACACGGTGTTGTGGGGCGTATACTCGCCGGCCTCCAGGCGCGAAATGTCCAGCATATTCTTGGTCAGGCGCGCCAGGCGGCCCACCTCGTCGCTTACAATGGCAAGGTAGCGCCCCTGCGCTTCCTCGGGAATGGTGCCGTCCAATATGCCGTCGATGAAACCCTTGATGGTGGTCATGGGCGTGCGCAGCTCGTGGGCGATGTTGCCCATAAAGCTGCGGCGGGAAATGTCGGTGGCCTGCACCGAGCTGGCCATTTCGTTGAAGGCGACGGACAGGGAGGCCAGTTCGTCGTCTCCCTGCACGGGCACGCGCACGCTGTAGTCCCCGTCGGCAAAACGCTGGGCGGCGCCTGAAAGGCGGCGGATGGGCACCACCATGCGGTTGGTAAGCACCAGCGCCAGGATGCTGGACACCAGCAGCACCACCAGTTCCGAGAGGATGAAGGTGGACATGGTGTCCATCAGGTACACCTGCAGGCCGGCGGCGTCGGCGGAGGCAAAGGCAAAGCCCACACCCTCGCCCTCGCTGTCCTCCAGCGTCACGCCGCTGGTGTAAAAATTCGTGCTGAAAATGCCGCCCAACCGCTCCATTTCGCGGTAGTGCCCGGCAAGGCGCAGGGTGTCCAGCGTTTCGGCCCCCACCTGAGTGCCGGGCGGGGGGGCGTATTCACCGGTGGAAAAGCGCACCACGCCCTGTGGCCCCGTGATAAAAATAACCGTACCCGACACCCGCGCCATGTACCCGAGGGTGGGCATGGACTCCCCGGCCAGATTCAGTTCCCCGGCCTTGAAGCCGTCGGCCAGGTTGTGTACCACCTGGTCGAGCAATGCCTCTTTCTCGCTTCGGAAGTAGGAGATGGCCAAGAAGCTTTGAATCAGCCCCATCACCAGCACGCTGGCCACCAGCACCGTGGTGATGGAGGTGAAGAAAGTGGTTTGGATGGAACGTCTTCGCATGGCTTTTCCCGCATTTTATCCTTAATTAATAAGGAATTTTGGCGAATTTTCGGAGATTTTGGCGCATGTTTTATTATAGCGTTTCTACGCGTCTTTTACCTCGAATTTGTAACCCACGCTCCACACGGTTTTCAGGCTCCAGTTTTCGCTGGCGTTCTCTATTTTTTCGCGCAGGCGCTTCACGTGCACGTCGATGGTTCGGGAGTCGCCGTAGTATTCAAAGCCCCACACTTCATCAAGAAGCTGATCCCGCGTGAACACGCGCCCAGGGTGGCTGGCCAAAAAGTAGAGCAGTTCCATCTCCTTGGGCGGGGCCTCCACCGTTTTGCCCTTCACCTTCAGCTCATACCTGTCGAGGTCTAGCTCAAGGTTGTCGTAGCTGATTTTTTTGCCGCCCTCCGCGCCGTCCGGGGCCGCCTGGGCGCTGCGCCGCAGCACCGCCTTGATGCGGGCCACCACTTCTTTGGTGTCGAAAGGTTTCACGATGTAATCATCGGCTCCAAGCTCCAGGCCCAGCACCTTATCAAAGGTTTCGCCCTTGGCTGTGAGCATGATGATGGGCACGGACGAGCCGGCGCGCATTTTGCGGCAGGTTTCCCAGCCGTCCTGCTTGGGCATCATGATGTCCAGCAGCACCAAATCGGGCTGCCAAGCCTCGAAAGCCTCGAAGGCGGCCTCGCCGTCGTAGGCCAGGCCTCGCAGATGTTTTTGTCGTCGTCTACAATCAATATTTTCTTGTCGGCCAAGGGGTCACATCCTTTCCGATTTTGCTTTTTTCCGGCAGAGGCCGCCAGGGAAGCGATGAACAATCAAACCAATCTGTCATTCTGAGCGCAGAGAAGAATCTTTGAGCCGGGTTATGTATGGCTATACGAATAAACAAGTGGTTCCCCAGGGTTTGAACCATTCACAGTATACTATTTTCAGGTTAAAATGTGAACATGTAAAGGGGCGCTTTGGTTGCCCCCATTGCGTGAATACGCTATACTGTTCTATGTTAAAGCCAAAGGCACAGCGAATTCCAGCGAAAACGATACCGCCGAAGGAGACACCATGAAGCTTGGCATTGTGGGGCTGCCCAACGTGGGCAAAAGCACCCTTTTCAACGCGCTGACGAACGCCGGCGCGCAAAGCGCGAACTACCCCTTCTGCACCATCGACCCCAATGTGGGCGTGGTGCCGGTGCCCGACGCCCGCCTTGATGTGCTGACCGAAATGTTCCACCCAAAAAAGACCACGCCGGCCAGCATCGAGTTTGTGGACATTGCGGGCCTTGTGAAGGGCGCGGCGCAGGGCGAGGGGCTTGGCAACCGTTTTCTATCGCACATACGCGAGGTAGACGCCCTTGTGCACGTGGTGCGCTGCTTCGATTCCGGCGATATTGTGCACGTGGAAGGCAGTGTAGACCCCGCGCGGGACATTGCCACCATCGACTACGAACTGGTGCTCAGTGACCTGGAAATTGTAGGAAGACGCGCGGAAAAAACGGCAAAATTAGTGAAAACCGGTGAGAAGGCGCTGGCTGCCCAAGGCAAAATGCTCGAGCGCCTGGCCGCCCACCTGAACGAAGGCAAAAACGCCCGGCTGTTTGAGCCCCAGAGCGATGACGAAGCCGCCTGGCTGGCTGAAATGCCGATGCTGAGCGCAAAACCCGTTATTTACGCGGCCAACCTCTCCGAGGACGATTTGCTGGCGGGCATCGGCGAAAACCCCTATTATCCGCTGGTGCGCCAGATTGCCGCGCGCGAGGGCGCGGGCTGCCTGCCGATATGCGCCAAAATAGAGGAGGACGTGGCCGGCATGCCCCCCGCCGAGCGCAAGGCCTTTCTGGCAGAGCTGGGCCTTGAGCACAGCGGCCTTGAGACGCTTATCGCGGAAAGCTACGCCTTATTGGGGCTTATTAGCTTTTTAACGGCAGGCGAGCCGGAGGTGCGCGCCTGGACTATCACCAAGGGCACCCGCGCCCCCCAGGCCGCCGGGAAGATCCATTCCGACTTCGAGCGCGGCTTCATCCGAGCCGAGGTGGTGGCCTACGACGACCTTGTGGCCTCGGGAAGCATGGCTGCCGCCAAAGAAAAGGGCCTGTGGCGCAGCGAGGGCAAGGACTATGTGATGCGGGACGGCGACGTGACCCTTTTCCGCTTCAATGTGTGAAATATAAAAATATGTAATTTCTGCAAATTACGGCAATAACCGACAAGTCAGGAGGAAAGCGCCATGCATTATGAGAACATCGGGATATTGGGTGCCATACCCGAGGAAGTGAACCAAATTATGATGGGACTTGAGGAAACCGAAGTGGAGGAGTACGCCGGGGTGGCCTACCACAAGGGACGCCGGGCGGGCCGCCGCCTGGTGGTGTGCTGCGCGGGCATGGGTAAGGTGAACGCCGCCTCCACCACGCAGGTGCTCATCACCAAGTTCGGCGTGGACGCCATCATCTTTTCCGGCATCGCCGGAAACACCAGCAGCGAAATATCGGTGGGGGACGTGGTGATTGGCAAGGAAGTGGTGCACCACGACGCCGAAGAGCGAATGCTGAAGCAAAGCGCGCCCTACACCGCCAGCTACGGCGCAGACCCCTTGTTGTTGGATGCCGTGGAGCAGGGCTGCCGCCTTGTGGGCGTGCGCTACATTGTGGGGCGCATCGCCACCGGCGAGCAGTTCGTGGGCGACCCGGACACCAAGCGCCGCATTATTGAAAAATGCGCGCCAGACTGCGTGGAGATGGAGGGCGCGGCCGTGGCCCAGGTGGCCATGCGCAACGGCATTCCCTTTGTGGTGTTACGCGCCATGAGCGACAACTCCGACGTGAGCGTCGAGAGCCTTGGGGCCGAAGCCTTTGACGTGAGCGAGTACGTCACCACAGCCTCGGCCATTGTGGTGGCGGCGGTGGACGCGCTGAAGGGCCTCGGGGGCTAGTACCCTGCTGCCCCGCAGACGGCTTTTTAAGCCCGGAGCGCCACGAAGCCGCACGAAAACCACTGAGCGAAGAATCTTGCCCTTTGTATGGCGGCGGGCTGTCCGGAATAAAGATTCTTCGCTGCGCTCAGAATGACAGGGCGTGATGACAGGACATAACGGCAAGGTATGATGGCAGAGCATGGCTTATGACACAGGCTGCTACCCCGGCAGCGCGCCGGGCAGGCCCGGGGAGGCGCTGCTGGGGTTGCTGTTTTCCGGGGGCGGGGCCGAGGACGGCGCGTTTTCGCCTTGCCCCGGCTGGGGCGCAGCCGGCGCAGAGGAAGCCGGCTGTGAGGACGCGGGCGGGGCCAGCGAGGCCGCGGCCGCCGGCAAAGGGAGGATGGCCAGATAGCGCAGCCCCAGCGCCGCCGAGGCGGTGGTGAGGAAGCCGTTCTTCTGCGCGGTTTCCCACACATATTCTTGCATCAGGCTTTGCTGCACATAGCCGCCAATGGTGTTGCGGGCGCGCTGCAGGGTGCCGCCGGGCACCACGGGCGGCTTGCCTTCGCCAAGGCCGGCGGCCACCTGTCGCATCAGGGCGGCGCGCGGGTTCGGCACGCTGAAAGCGTAAAGGTGCTGCCCGCTTTCGATTTCGCGCTGGCCCATGCCGGTGGCGTACAGCCGCAGCAGCAGCGATTGCCCCGCTTTGGCACTCGGCGTTGCGGCGCTCATGCACAGGTAGCCGTCGGCCTCCACCGCAAGGCGCTTGTTGTTTTCGGCTATGGCCCCGGCCACCTTGGCGTCGGTGGCGCTTTGGGGGCTTTCCTCGTTCTCGGCTTCGGCGGCGCTGTCGCCGCCCTCGGCGCCCGTGCCCGCCAATAGCTGATAGTCCGGCGGGGGCAGCTTCACCGGGATCACCGCCAAATTCCCCGCCAGCGCCGGGTTCTCGGCCTCAAAGCCGAGGGCCGTGCGGCTGTCTCCCCGCATGAACAGCGCCGTGCCGCCTGTGAACAGTTCGCGCGCCTGCCGGGCCGTGAGGCTCTCTTGCTCGGCAAAATCTTCCCCTCGGCGCAGCGGCCCGGCGGCCTGGGTCATGTGCAGGGTTTCCAGTTCCAGCAAGCCCTGCATGGCGGATAGCGCCGGGCGCATCAGCGCCGAGCGGGTGTCCACGTCGGCGGCGGCGTAGGCGGCGGGGCTTTCAAAGGCGGCGGCGTAGGCGGCGTCCAGCGCGTTGCCCACCAGGGCCTCGGCGTCGATGGTGGGCACGGCGAAAACCCCGCGCAGCCGCTGGGCAATGCCGGGCCGGTAGCCCGCCATGGTGTACAGGGTGCTGCCCAGCCGAAGCTGAATCCTGCCCGGACGCGCCAAATACTCCTCTATCATGCGCACCAGCCCCTCCCATTGGTTCCAGGTGCAGGCACGCAAATCTTCCAGCAGGGCCGCCTGGCTTTGGGCAGAAAGCAGGGCCGCCAAAAGCTCTAAATTGCACAGATAGCCCTCGCTGTAATAGCCCAGGGGCAGGCCGGCCACATCGGTTCCATCGCCGCCCGGCGCGCGCAGAGGCGTGGGCGCCATGCCGGCCAGGCCGCGCATGGCGGGGTCGGCGGCTTCGCCGCCGAAATCGTAGAAATCTCCGGCAGAAAAATGGGTCGCGGCGTCCGCTTCACCTTCCAGCCAAAAAATGTCCGGCGGGCTCTCGCCGCCCATGGCCTCCTTGATGGCCCCAGCGTAGCCGCTGCCCTGGGCCGCCAGTTGTAAAAGCAGGCCGTTGCCGTCCTCGGCGGCCATGGCCGCCAGCGCCTCGCCCAGCAGGGCCTTTTCCTCCGGCAGAATAACGCTCAGCGTCACCGGGGCCTCGTCCTCGGGTTGCTGCGCCGCCCGCGACGCCGAACCCGCCGGCTGGGGCACATAGGGCAGGGCATCGTCCCTGGGGGTGGAGGCGCAACCAAACAAAAGGCAGGGCAGCAGGGCCGCCGCAAGGCCTTTCAGCAGGGCTTTGCGCAGGGGGGCAGGCTGGGGCTTGGGCATAAAAGGATCCTCGTCTTTCGGGGGTTTGCAGGATTTGGCTCTCGTAGCAAATGTCAATTCTTCCACTATGCGTTCGCGGCAAAATAGCAGTCTTCTTTCCATCTTGCTGGATTTTCTTCTATGTATTGCCATATTTTTTGGTATTCTGCCTCGTTGCGAATGATGTGGTCATGATAAGAGCGTTGCCACAACCCCACCCCACAGTTCTTATTTATATATCGTTTTAGTGTAGAAACAAAGCTTGGTATGGCCGCGTTCGTCGTAGGGGACGGCGTCCTCGACGTCCCGTCCAACACCCTCGGCGACCCGTCTTTACGCTCAACAACAACCATCATATGAACATGATTAGGCATAATAACATATTTCTCTATCCACTTATCTTCGTACAAATAACTCATGTCCCGCATTTGAGAATCGACTAACTTACCTGTCTCGGATAAATCACAATACGGGACGTCGAGGACGCCGTCCCCTACAATTCTTCCCAGCAACTCTTGCCGATTTTTCACGCATATTGTAATAAAATAGCATCCGGCCCGTGAATAATCGTATCCTTCCAGCCGCATCTTTTTTCTTGTAGGCGTGTTGCACATACTATATTTCACCCCGGCATGTAATAAATTGCAGAGGAAATGGCGGCTTTCTACATTATACACCATCGCCGCGAATAATGTTTGAATAATGCCTCAAAATACCGCAAAAATACCCGAATATTGGAGAAAACCCCATGCGCATGCGTTTCAAGCCCTATGCCCGGCCGGAGCTGGCCGCCTGGCCCTGCGCCGTAAAGCACCCCGCCGCCCTGCGCGGCCACTGGGCCGCCGCCTTTGCCAAGCCTTCCCTGCCCTTGCGGCTGGAACTGGGCTGCGGCAGGGGGGGCTTTCTGGCGCGGCAGGCGCTGGCAGGCCCCGGCTATAACTGGCTGGGACTGGACATTAAAAGCGAAATGCTGGTGGTGGCCAAGCGCAATGCCGAACGCCTTTTCGCCGAGGCCGGGCGCGACATCGCCAATCTGCTCATCGCAAGCTGGGAGATTGAGCGCATCGAGGCCGTTTTGGCCCCCGAGGACGCCGTGGAGCGCGTCTACATCAATTTCTGTAACCCCTGGCCCAAAAGCCGGGATGCCAAGCACCGCCTCACCCACCCGCGCCAACTGCTGAAATATCGCGCTTTTATGCGCCCGGATGCGGAACTTTGGCTGAAAACCGACCACGAGCGCCTGTTTAGCGACAGCCTGCGCTACCTCGCAATGACCGGCTTTGATGTGCGCTGGCAAAGCCGCAACCTTTTGGCGGACGAGCCAAACTGGAACATCCGCACCGAGCACGAGGCCATGTTCGCCGCCGAGGGCAAGCCGATTTTTGCCTGCGTGGCCGCTTTGCGCCCCGCCCGGCTGGACGAAGCGGCTATCTCAAAGTGGAAAACAGTATGAAATTGCAGGAAACCATAGGCAAATGTTCTGGCTCCCCTTGCGCCGTCCATTGGCAGGTATTATACTTAACAGGATGAAATGAACCAACATTTCATCCTGATTTTTCTGACGAAACTATCTGTTTGTGCGCAAACGCCGGAAAGCAGGTGCAGATATGATTGAAAAGCTGTATACCGTGGAGGAAGTGGCGGAGCTGGCCTCGGTTACCGGGCGCACCATCCGCAACTACCTGAAAAGCGGGCGGCTGGTGGGCCGCAAGATAGGCGGCCAGTGGCGCTTCCCCGAGGCCGACGTGCAGCGCCTGCTGAACGGCGGCCCCAGTATCCTGCCCGATACCCCCATTGGCGCGTATGACGATTTGGACGTCCCCTCGCCGGATTATGGCTTCTCCGACGAGGCGGACGCGCCCGGCGAGGCCGAGCCGCCCGAAGCGCCGCCCGCCCCGCGCAGCCATCATGTGCAGCCCGCGCCCCTGCCCTCGGCGGCGGTGCCGCCGCAGGCCGCGCCCCTACCGCCCCAGCCCGCGGGCGCGCCGCCCGTGCAGCAAGCGCCGCCTTCGCAGCCGGCCTCCATTCCCCCGCCGGCCCAGCAACCCTTGGCAGCCCAGCCCTTGGCCCAGCCTTCGGCCCCGAGTGCGCAGCCGGCTCCCGTTTCTTATGCACCGCCGCCGGTACCGCAGGCCCCGGCCCAGCTTCCGTTACCGCCCCAGCCTGTGCCGCAAGCGCCAATTCAGCAAGCTCAGCCCGCGCCGCTGGCCCAGCCGCCGCAAGCCCCGGCCTATGCCGAGGCCCCTTACCCGGCGCCCCCGCCGCCCTACGCGCCCCTTGCCCAGCCGGCCCCGGCGGCCTACCCGCCCGAGCCGCAGCCTTACTATGACGCCCCGCGCCCGGCAGCGGCGATGCCCCCAGCTTACCCGCGCCCGGCGGAATCACCTTATGCCGCGCCGCACCAGCCCGCACAGCCCGCGCGCGCGGCAGAGATGCCCTCGGCCGCGTTTTCGGCGGGCCAGCCCGGCGCATACCCGCCCGCCGCTTACACGCCTGCCTCCGCGCCCGCCTATCCTCTCACGCACACAGGGCCCATCCCCCAGCTCATTCAGGCGCAGGACGGTTCCTTCTATGTGATGCAGCCACTGGGCCAGGCCCCCATCCCTGTGGAGGCCCTGTTAGGCAAATCCAACAAGCAAGAAAAACCTGATGAAAAAGATGATAAAATAGCGGATAAATCCTCGGAAAATGTAAATTCGCCTGTAACCGAGGAAAAACCTGCTACTCAAGCCGCCCAGCCTGCCACGCCGCCCCCGGCGCAGGAGCCGCCAAAGGCCCCGCCCGAAGCGCCCCAGCCCGAGCCGCCCCAGTTGAGCGAGGTGGGCCTGCGCGTGACGAAATTCATCTCCGAGGTGCACAACTGCGCCCAAGGCCCGCTGATGTGCTCGGTCATCGACCTGCACCAATCTCTGGCCGCAGCCCGCCAAACCAGCGACCGCCTGGCCGACATTGCCGAGCAGGAGAGCGAGGAAAGCCAGCAGCTTTGCCAGTGCTTTGTGGAATTTGACGACCGTTTCTATGTGGCCCGCTATACCCTGTTCGGCACCTCGGCCTTTCTGGTGCGCTGCTTGAAGCTGATAGGATAGTCAATCTCCTTCCGGCAACCCCTCTCCCGCGTTCGCTTCCTCCTCATTGTCCGGCCGCGCCTCGGCGTCCAGCCCTATGTCGTTTTTCAGGGCGTTGCCCTCTAAAATAGCCGATTTTCCGTATTTCTCCCGAATGCCGTCAATGCTGTCCTCCAGCTTTCGGCGTTTTTCGTTCATGCCCGCCGACGGGCCGAAAAGGCTGGTTTGCTCGGCAAAGGGCGTATCGCTGAGATTTTGCGCCGTAACGGTAATCATGCGCACGGGCTTGGCAAGGTCCCAGTTTTGCGCAATGAGGGCCATGGCGGCGTTGGTGAGGTCTTTGGCGAGGTTGGTGGCATAAGGCAGCGGCGCCTGGCGCGAGATGCTCTTTAATTCGGGGTTTTTGATTTGCACCTGAAGGCCGGCGGCGTATAGCTTGTGTCGGCGCAGGCGGCCGGCCACTTCGTCGGCCAATGCGCCTACGGCGGTGCGCAAATCCCGGTGGCCCACCAAGTTGCGCCGGAAGGTGAGGCCGTTGCCCACGCTTTTGGGCGGCTCGTACTCCCCGGCCCTCGCCACGGGGGAAGCGTCCTCCCCTCGGGCATAGGTGGATAGCAGCGTGCCCTGCTTACCCAGCACCTGAACCAGGAGTACCGGGTCGGCGGCGGCCAAATCGCCAATGGTGGCAATGCCTAGTCCGGCGAGGGTTTCGGCGGCCCTGTGCCCCACATACAGCATGGCCGGCACCGGCAGCGGCCACAGAATATCCCGATAATTCTCCCGCGTTATCTCGGTGGTGGCGTCGGGTTTTTTGTAGTCGCTGCCCAGCTTCGCAAACACCTTGTTGAAGCTGAGCCCCACCGAAATGGTGAGGCCGGTGGCCCCGCGCACCTCATTGCGCAGGCGGTTCGCCACCTCAAGGGGGCTTTGGCCGAAAAGCTGCCAGCTTCCGGTAACATCCAGCCAGCTTTCGTCGATGCCGAAGGGCTCGACGAGGTCGGTATAGCTTTCGTAGATGGTGTTTAGCACATCCGACCAGCGGCGGTACTCCCGGTGGTGAGGCGGCAGCAAGATAAGTTCCGGGCATTTGCGCTTGGCCTGCCACACGGTTTCGGCAGTTTTTACGTTGAAACGTTTGGCGGCTTCGTTCTTGGCCAGGATGATGCCGTGGCGGTCGTCTCGGCTGCCGGCCACGGCCACGGGTTTTTCGCGCAGCTCGGGGTGCTGCAAAAGCTCTACCGAAGCGTAAAAGCTGTTGCAGTCACAGTGCAGAATCACCCTCTCGGCCACGGCCCCACCTCCTGTTTTCACAATTATACCACAGATTCGTCACAGCCGATGCCTATACTTTGCCGCCGGGGCATGTTATACTGGCCTTAACAAAATGGCACTGCATAATAGATTTTATTGACTCTATGACGAACCCACCCGGCCGCACACCGGCCCAGAAGAAAGGATATTGCCATGGATAACCCGAACAACAGCCGCATCAACCAAATTCTCTCGCATCTGGCCGGCGCGGCCAGCGCCGCCGCCGATGGCGTCACCGACGTGGTGCACTCTGCCGGAAACGTTGTGGGAGACAAATACAACGCCGTCAAGCTGAATTTGGAAATAAGCCGCCTGAAGGGCGAACAAAGCAACCTGTTTGGGGAAATTGGCCGCGTGATGTTTCTTGAGAAATACGCCTCCGCCCCCGCCGGGGCAGACAGCGTGGACATTCTGCTGGAAAAGGCCGAGGCTAAGCAGAAGGAAATTGACGAGGCGGCCAAGCGCCTGCAGGAACTGACCGGCGAGCGCGTGTGCGAAAATTGCGGCAAGGTGGCCGCCCACGAGGATGTGTTTTGCTCCCGCTGCGGGGCCAAGCTGCCCCCCGCGCCCACAAAGACCTCCACTGCAAAGCCCGCCGACGAGGACGGGGAGGGCTAGGTTAAGTTAAAAGATGAAGCAGCCACAAGACGATTGCCATCGACTTGTGGCTGCTTTTTTCGCTTTCCTTGCTCCACCCCGCATTGTGAGCGGCTGAATTATGTGGTATATTGAGGTTTACCGAGGGGCCGCCGGCCGGGCCGGTGAACGAAAGCCCGCCGCGTTGGGCCGGCGATGCCTTGGGCGCACACGCAGCTTGACAAAAGGAAAACACGGAAATTTTATACGCGCTCATTTTTCCTGTTGTGGAAAGCCGGGATATGCCTTCGTTCCACTTTTGCCCCCCGCGCCCACCGCCATTCTCCCGCAAAGGCTCTGCCCTACGCGCCGCGCCAAGGCCGGCCAAGGCTCTGCGCTTTGGCGGCGGCGCTTTCGCTTTTATGCTTTTGCCTGCGGCAATCACCCTTCCTTTTCCCGGCTTTCCGAGGCCGGCGGCAGCGCCCACTGCTTGAGGGGTCTGTCCGCTATTTTTCGCCCGGGCTGCGTCTTTAGTTATGGCCTCTGCCACAAGCTTTAGCCAAGGGCCTTTCTGGCCAACGTGCAATACGGCACATGGGCTTTTGGCCCCTCCCGAGGCGGCAGGCCCTTGCCAGGCGCAGTGTGTTCGCCTTCCTGCCTTGTGCGAATTGTTGTGTTAATACAGCAATGTTTTTGAAGCAATATCATCTTTCGTCCAATGAAAACCGGCCTTCTTTTCCTTATGTTAAAGTCTCAATTGCAGACTCAATTGAATAATCTGCATTGTGCTGTTATTGCACAACAAATACCTTATTGCAGCTTGTTGATTCGGATTGTTGCCTGTTTTCTCCATCGTCTGCGAAATTCCTCTTTCTATATTTCCTTCTCATTTTATCTGTTATGCGTGCCTTCCAGCATTTTGCGGCATCGCAAACCCATGCAATGTTGCAGCATATTTTGCATTGATGATTTTTGGCCGCTTCGAGAAATAAATTGCTGTTTATCTGCCGTCAGGCAGCCGTAAACAGACTTTCCGTTTTTTCCACTTTGCTTTTCTGTGGCCGGGTAAAGGCGCGCCTGTACCGGCCCATAGCCCATCTTTTTTCTTCTGTGTCCGAGGCTATATGAGCTATTTTGCAAGTTTCTCCCATTATTCCCCTCTGGCGGGCCGCTGTGCCATGATTTCTCCATTTCGCCCCGGAACTAAATATCGTTTTATTGTTTTTTAATAATTAATGTACCGATAATGCGTTAATAATTATTTGCAGCTATTTATTTGCTTTTCCGTTAAACAATTTATACCTATTATTGCGTATTTTTTGCCGTCTTTTTTGCCGGGCGGTTTGCGCGGGGCCAGGGGCCTTGCCACGCCGCCGGTTTTCCCGGCTTTGCCCGCGCTGCTTCCGGCTGTTCGCGCCGCACTTGCCCGGCACATAATGGCCGGAGGCCTATGCTTCACCGCTTTCGAAGGCATCTATTTTGATTAGGAAAACGATGCGAACGCATTTAGGAAATCAATAGGAAATCGATAGGAAAATTTGCACACAGCATGGAGGGCCTTGGTTTGTATCAGACGGTGATTTTCGATTTGGACGGAACGCTTCTCGATACCCTGCAAGACCTTGCGGCGGCGGGCAACCACACCCTCTCCGCCCTGGGGCTGCCCACGCATCCTACAGAGGCCTACCGCGCCATGGTGGGCAACGGCATTGCCAACCTGGTGAAGCATATGCTGCCCGAGGCCCATCGCGGGGAGTCCACCTTCACGCTGGCCCGTTCCATATTCGAAAGCTACTACTCAAAGCATATGAAGGATCTCACCCTGCCCTATCCGGGCATCGAGGCCATGCTGCGCGCGCTGAAATCGGCCGGTGTGCAAATGGGCGTGGCCAGCAACAAGGCCGACGCTTTCACGCAGGCCATGGTGGCGGATTATTTCCCGAAACGCTTTGGGGCGGTGGCCGGCCTGAGGGACGACCTTATGCCGAAACCCGACCCCGGCGTTCTTTTCTGGCTGATGCAAAGCCTGCGCGCCATGCCGGCGGCCACGCTGTATGTGGGCGACAGCGACGTGGACATGCGCACCGCCATGAACGCCGGCCTTGCCGCCTGTGGCGTGCTGTGGGGCTTCCGCGACAGGCCGGAGCTTGAGCAAAACGGCGCGCGTTACATTGCCGGGGATGTGCCCGCCCTGCAAAAAATTATATTGGAAGGTGGGCTATAGCCAGTTGATGCTCCTGTCAACCGCGTTGTCATCCTGAGCGAAGCGAAGGATCTTTCCCTTTGCACAAATATCAGCTTTCCGATTCAAAGATTCTTCACTTCGTTCAGAATGACATCAAGTCCGTGTTTATCAAACTAACTCGCCAGCATCCGTTCCATCTCTTCCAGTTTCATGCAATAGTCATCGTATTTTTGGCTCAGGCGGCGCATTTCAGGGATGAAAGTATTGTAGTAGCCGATGGCTGTAAGGCGCTTGCGCATGAGGCGGTTGTTGTGGCGGATGGCCGCTGCCGACGGCTGTATGCGGACATACCACTTTTGCCACCGCTCACGTTGCAGACGCAGCGTTTCCACAAAGCGCGCCTGTTCTTCCTCGCTGGCATACACGATTTTGCCTATTATTTTATAAAGGGTGCTGGACAGGGTGGTGGCCCGCAGCCATTTGCATCGCGCCCAAAATAGGACGCCGAGGGCGGCGTACCCTTTGAAAATGAAAAAACTGATGCAAAACAGTACGCTTTGCATCAGTCTTTTTCCGTGGTGACCCTGCCGGGAATCGAACCCGAGATTCCACCGTGAAAGGGTGGTGTCTTAACCGCTTGACCACAGGGCCATGCGCGGGAGGCTGCGTGCCCCCGGCATATGTGCAAGCCTGCGCCGCACATGGCAGAACTCAGGCGGGAGCCGCAAAGCCTCCTGCCATCCGCTATTGCAGACGGCACCCCACAATCCCGACTGAAACCTGCCGCCGGCCGCGCTGGGCGGCCAGGCTTGGTAGCGGTAACTGGATTTGAACCAGTGACACTTCGGGTATGAACCGAATGCTCTAGCCAACTGAGCTATACCGCCATAATTGCCGCGAATACAGCGGCACAGTCTATTTTAGCAAACGCGGGGCGGGATGTCAACAGCGATATTTGGCGGGGCATGGCAGGCGGGCATGGAAATCAGTTTTCATTTTATGTCTTGTCACACTGAGCGCAGCGAAGAGTCTTGTGCCCGAAAAGACAGATTCTTCGCTGCGCTCAGAATGACAATGTAAAATATCCTTTGCGAAAATTGATTTCCGTGTTGGCGGGGAGTGGCCGAACGCGTTGTTTATGCAGGGGTCGGCCTCTGGACGACCCGATGGTATTGCCAGGTTAACTTTTAGGCGTTAGAAGATACTGCTCACGCGTGGGGCTACCGCTTACAGCCACTGTACAAAGGCTGTTTTGTCGTTTGAATTGTAGCCGGCGCAGCGGTAGAAATCGAGGGTGGCCGCCTCTTTGGCGCCGGTCATCAGCATTATTTTGTAGCAATCCCGCGCTTTGGCCACCTTGCGCGCGGCGGCCAGCACCCGCGTGGCGTGGCCCTGCCCGCGGTGCTGCGGGTGGGTTATTACATTTTCAACCAGGGCATACGGGCGCTGGCCGTGGGTGAGGTTTGGCACAATGACGAGTACGCAGGAGGAAACCAATTTATCGCCTGAATATCCCAGTATTATTTGCTGATTTTCGTCCCCGATAATTTTGGCCCAGAGAGCTTCGATTTGCGGGTTAATATCGGGATAGGGGCTCTCGTGCAGGAAGGTGTACAGGGTTAAAATATCCCGCAAATCCTCTTGCTTCGCTTCCCGGACGCTTAATATTTCCACCAAGTATCTTCCCTCTCATCAAAGAATTTGTATTATCTATGGACGCGGCGGAGGGCTGGGGATATAATGTAAATAAATATCGACAAAATAGGCCAAAAATAGGCGGAAAACACTAAAAATATACTCGGCAAAACAGGGGGGAATTATGCCTATGCCGCAGGCACCAAAGCCCGAGGGGCGCTGGCTTGGGCCTTACCGCATGGCGCTGGGCAGCTTTTTGCTTTTTGCGGCCTTCGCCTTCTGTGTGGACAGCCCGGCGGACATAGGCCGGGGGCTGCTGAAAATTCTCACCTCGCGCAGCCTCTTAACCACCGACTACATGGCCCTTGGGGGCCTTGGGGCCGCTTTTGTAAGCGCCGCGCTCACTTGCAGCCTTGGCGTGCTTTTGCTGGCGGCGCTGCGCGTGCCGCCCGGCGGCCAAACGCTGATGGTTTTGTGGATGACGGCGGGCTATTCGTTTTTCGGGGTAAACGCCCTGAACGCCTCCCCTATTGTGCTGGGCACTTTCCTGTATGCGCGCTTTCGGAGAGAAGCTTTTCAGCGCCATGCGCTGAGCGGACTGCTGGGCGCGACGCTGTCTCCTGTGGTGAGCGAGTTCGCCTTCTCGGGCCGGCTGCATCCGGCGCCGGGCTATGCGCTGGGCGCGCTGGCGGGCATGGCGCTGGGCTTCGTCATGCCCGCGCTTATTTCGGCGGCTTTGCGCCTGCACGGCGGCTACAGCCTGTACAACGCCGGGGCAGCAGGCGGCATTATCGCGCTGTTTCTGGCGGCGCTGGCCGGGGCCGCCGGGCTGAACATTGAAAGGCCGCATTACTGGAGCACAGGCAACAACCTGCCTCTTGCTGTCTTTTTATATGTACTGATGCTGTTTTGGATGCTGCCGGCCTTTTTCACAAAAAAGCCGGGCCAGATTATTAGCGGCCTCGGGCAAATATTTGGGGATATGGGCCGCCCTGCCGGCGACTATTACCGGCTTCACGGCAGCACGGCCTATCTGAACATGGGCCTGTGCGGGATGCTGGGCACCACCGTTACGCTGGCGATGGGGGCCGATTTGAACGGTGGCACTTTCTCCGGCATTCTCACCATGATGGGCTTTGGCGCGCTGGGCCTGCACGTGGTGGGCTGCCTGCCGCTGATGGCCGGGGCCATTGCGGGCGCTTTTATAAACCCGCCCCCGCCCACCGAGCCGGCCAACATCATCCCCATTCTATTCAGCGCGGGGCTTGCGCCGATAGCCCGGCATTACGGCTGGGGCTGGGGGCTTGCGGCCGGGTTTTTACATTTGGCGCTGGTGCACCAGCTGGGGCAGGCCACGGGCGGGCTGAACCTTTACAACAACGGTTTTGTGGCCGCTTTTGTGGCGCTGGTTCTGGTGCCGGTTATTAAGAGCCTCAAGAGGGGGACGGATGCACAGAAGGGCGCGGGCGATTTGTGAATAACCCCTACGCGCACGGGGACAGGTTTATTTTCGCAGTCAGAAGATACTATGCAAAGGTGAGGGACGCCGAGGGCTGCGTCCCCTACGAAGGGCAATGGTTTTCTCTGACCGCGTATGGGCCGTCATCTTCGGTGGCCCGTCCCGTGGTTATTACGCAGGCAACGGGCGACCGAGGACGGTCGCCCCTACGATGTGAGGCGGTAGTGATGCCATGAATGGCATCCCTACATCAACAATAACAACAATCAGCCGATGCGCTCCAGCCCGCCGAGGAAGGGGCGCAGCACCTCGGGCACGGTGACGCTGCCGTTGGCGTTTTGGCAGGCTTCCACCAGGGCCGGCAGTATGCGGCTGGTGGCAAGGCCCGAGGCGTTCAGCGTGTGGGCGAAGCGAAGCTTGCCGTCGGCCCCGCGGTAGCGGATGTTGCCCCGGCGGGCCTGGTACTCCCGCGCGTTCGAGGCGGAGGACACTTCCTTATAGATGCCCATGGAGGGAATCCATACTTCAATATCAAAGGTGCGGGCCATGGAGGCCGACACGTCGGCGGCGGCCAGCTTGCTTAGCCGGTGATGCAGGCCCAGCTTTTGCACCAGCCGCTCGGCCTTGCCCACCATCTCCTCAAAGGCGGCGTCGCTGCCCTCGGCGGTGGCGTACTGCACCATCTCCACCTTGTTGAACTGGTGGCCGCGAATCATGCCGCGCTCCTCGCTGCGGTAGCTGCCGGCCTCGCGGCGGTAGCAGGGCGTGTAGGCGATGTACTTCTTCGGCAGCTCCGCCTCGCTTAGTATTTCGTCCCGGTGCAGGTTCACCAGGGCGGTTTCGGCGGTGGGCAGCATGAAGGTTTTGTCCTCGCTGGCGGGGTTGGCGATGTGGTATACGTCGTCGGCAAATTTGGGGAACTGCCCGGCCGTGGTGCCGCACTCCCACACCAGCATATGGGGCGGCAGAAGAAACTCGTAGCCGTCGGCCAGATGCTCTGAAATAAAGAAGTTGAGCAGCGCCCATTCAAGGCGCGCGCCCATGCCGCGATAAACCCAGCTTCCGCTGCCGGCCAGCTTGGCCCCGCGCTTGTAATCTACGAGGCCCAGCCCCTCGCACAACTCCACATGATCCTTGATGGGGAAATCGAATTCGGGCGGGGCGAGGTAGCTGCGCAGGGGGACGTTGCTCTCTTTGCCGCCGGCGGGCACGTCCTCGTCCGGCAGGTTCGGCAGGGCCAGCATGTGCTCGCGCTGGGCGGCTTCCACCGCCGAGAGCTTCGCGTCGCCCTGCTTCACCTTTTCGGCCAGTTCCTTCATCTCGGCCATCACGGCGCCGGCGTCCTGCCCGGCCTTCTTCATGGCCGGTATTTTTTTGCCCGCGGCGTTTTGGGCCGCCTTCATGGCCTCGGTTTCGGCAATGAGCGCCCGGCGCTCGTCGTCCAGCGCCAGGATTTCGTCTATCACGCCGCCAAGGCTGAGATTGCGTTTTTCGAGCGCCGCTTTCACTTGCTCGGGTTCGCTGCGGATGAGCCGGAGGTCAAGCATAATTTCTCTTTCCCTTCTGAAATCCCTGCTATTTTTCGGGCATTTTATCTTATTTTGTGCTTAATTTCTACACATTTTTGCCTATTTTTTATCCGCTTTTTTCTCGGGGCTGTATTTGCCCAGTAAATTGGCGAAGGCACGCAGTTGTTCGTCGGAATAAAAGTCCACTTTCAGGCTGCCTTTGCCCTCCTGGTAATCCACCTTTACCTCGGTGCCCAAAGCCTCCCGCAGGCTTATTTCCACCTCGGCGGCGATGGCCGGGCGGGCGGGCTTGCGGCGGGCCTTGGGCTGCTTTTGCAGCTTTTTGCACACGGCCTCGGCGCGGCGCACGTTCAGCTTTTCCGCCACAATAATACTGGCGGCCTCGCTTTGGCGGGCGGCGTCCGGGATGGAGAGGATGGCCTTGGCGTGGCCGCTGGAAAGCTCGCCATTTTTGAGAAGCTCGAGCACCTCGCCGGGCAGGGCCAGAAGGCGCAGGCTGTTGGCCACGGCGCTGCGGCTGCGGGCCAGGCGGCGGGCGGCTTGCTCCTGCGTGTAGCCGCAGCGGTCCATCAGTTGGCGGTAGCCAAGGGCCTCCTCGATGGGGTCGAGGTCTTCCCTTTGAAGATTTTCGATAAGGGCCAGTTCCAGCGCCTCGGCGTCGGTGATTTCCCGCACCACGGCGGGGATCTCCTTGAGGCCGGCCTGGCGGGCGGCGCGCCAGCGGCGCTCTCCCGCCACTATTTTGTAGCCGCCGGCGGGGTTTGGCCGCACCACGATGGGCTGAAGCACGCCGTGCTCGCCGATGCTTTCGGCCAGTTCGGCCAGGGCCGCGCCCTCGAAGGTTTTGCGGGGCTGGTCTTTATCCGGCTCTATTTCCCGCAGGGGGATGGCGCCGATCTCGGCCGGCTGGGCCGCCGCCCCGCTGCCGGTGTCGGCAAAGAGGCTGTCCAGCCCTCGGCCAAGGCCGCCTTTTTTTGCTGCCATGCTATGGTTTCCTCTTTTCAGCAGAAATCAATCCGCCCGGTTGTTTTTCAAAAATTCCTGGGCAAGCTCCCTGTAGGCCAGGGCGCCGCGGGAGGCGGGGTCGTAGTAAATCACCGGCGCGCCGAAGCTGGGCGCTTCGGAAAGGCGCACGTTTCTTGGGATGGTGGTTTTGTACACCTTCTCGTTGAAGAACTTTTTCACCTCCTGCACCACTTGCAGGGTGAGGTTCAGGCGGCCGTCGTACATGGTGAGCAGCACGCCCTCCACCTCGATGTAGGGGTTGAAGGCTTTCTTCACGTTGCGGATGGTGCCCATCAGCTCCGAGAGGCCCTCGAGCGCGAAATACTCGCACTGGATGGGGACGAGCACGGTGTCGCAGGCGCACAGGCCGTTGAGGGTGAGAAGGTCCAGCGAGGGGGGGCAGTCGATAAAGGCGTAGTCGTAGTGCTCCAGCACCGGGGCCAGGCCCTCGCGCAGGCGGGCCTCGCGGCGCTCGAGGCCCACCAGCTCGATGCCGGCGCCGGAGAGCTGGATGTTTGAGGGGATGATGTCCACCTTATATTCGGTGGGCTGAATTACCTGCCCGGCGGGGCTTTGGCCAATCATCACGTCGTAAATGCTTTTGGCCATTTGACGCTTTGAAAGCCCGAAGCCGCTGGTGGAGTTGCCCTGGGGGTCGAGATCTACCAGCAGAACTTTCTTATCGCACTCTCCAATGCAGGCCGCCAGGCTGACGGCTGTGGTGGTTTTGCCCACGCCGCCCTTTTGGTTGGCCACGGCTATAACCTTTGCTGCCACTTGAAAACCTCCTCTTTCGCAGGGGCTTCCCTGCCCCCTGCGCCGCAATTGCTGTGTTTTATTGTTGTTTTTATGGTTGTTTTTCGGGTATTGCTTCATCGTTCTCGCTGTGAATGGGATTCATTTTTTGAGGCAGTTTCTAGTATAGCACAGCCTATACTTAAAAAAAAGCGTCAAATTGGTGTGATGTTCCACGTGGAACATCGTTTAAAGTTGAAGCTTTGTTGAAAACTTTTGCCGGGCGGGCCGGGGCGGTGCGCCGCCATGTGCGCGCAGGGGCGGTGCAGCCCTGTGCGGCCCTGTGCGGCGCGTGGCGGGGCGCTATTTGCAGGCGGGGCCTTATTCCTGGGGGAAAGGTTGAATGTTTTCAACGGCGGGAAGGCGGGCTGGAAAATAATTTTGTTCTCTTTTGCGGGCAGTTGGACTTTGAATTGTGTTGCCATGGCAACAGAATGCTGAAAAAAGGGTGGCGGGCCTTACAAAGGGCAAGATTCTTCGCTTCGCTCAGAATGACAGGATTTTGGCGGGGCGAAGGACGGGGGCGAGGGGCGAAGGGCGAGGATGAAGGGCAGGGACGCCTTGGGCGGCGGGCTTTACAAAGGGCGAGATTTTTCGCTTCGCTCAGAATGACAGGATTTTGGCGGGGCGAAGGACGGGGGCGAGGGGGGAAGGGCAAGGATGAAGGGCAGGGACGCCGAGGGCGGCGAGCCTTACAAAGGGCAAGATTCTTCGCTTCGCTCAGAATGACAGGAGTTTGGCGGGGCGAAGGACGGGGGCGAGGGGCGAAGGGCAAGGATGAAGGGCAGGGACGCCGAGGGCGGCGGGCTTTTTAAAGGGCAAGATTCTTCGCTTCGCTCAGATTGACAGGAGTTTGGCGGGGCGAAGGACGGGGGCGAGGGGGGAAGGGCAAGGATGAAGGGCAGGGACGCCGAGGGCGGAGGGCTTTTTAAAGGGCAAGATTCTTCGCTTCGCTCAGAATGACAGGATTTTGGCGGGGCGAAGGACGGGGGCGAGGGGCGAAGGGCAAGGATGAAGGGCAGGGACGCCGAGGGCGGCGGGGTCTGCAAAGGGCAAGATTCTTCGCTTCGCTCAGAATGACAGGATTTTGGCGGGGCGGCGGATGGGGGCGAGGGGCAAAGGGCAAGGATGAAGGGCAGGGACGC
>QMCE01000621.1_pt1 | contig 35950 bp, 34 predicted proteins | sample 1821851 | NCBI WGS metagenome assembly QMCE01 (sample SAMN09453174, study PRJNA476694) | Termite gut metagenome, whole genome shotgun sequencing project. | isolation source: worker | host: Odontotermes sp. | place: South Africa:Pretoria | collected 2016-01-28 | reverse complement strand
ATATTCCGCGCCCTCGGAAACGAACCCGCCGCGCAGGAAGCCGAAAGCCGCATCAATTAAAAATAAAGGGGGGACACTTTCCGTACATATCCCGGCATACCGCCGCTTTCCCTCTGTCCCCCCTTACGTCTCAACCGACTAAAGCCGTTTGAGCCTATCCCCCAAGCGGAGAAATGGAGATTTTGTTGCGCGTAATCTACCGCATTATCCTATTTGAAGAATTTTTCAAGATAAGCTGCTTGCTTTTTGTGCCGTTTATATACAGATTCGGGTATAGGTTTGCGAATTTGTTCTACGACTTCAAGAATAATTTTTTTGTCTTTAATTTCTGTCGGTTGTACAGGTTTTACACGGCTTTTCATTCTTGCGCCCCTATTCTATTCAGCATTTCCTGAAACAAACATATCATAATTCTTATGAAAAAACAAGAAGAAAACGCCGCAGCCCGCCAGCGGTCTGCGACTATCCCCCTGTCATTGCGAGCCCCCACCCGTCATTGCGAGCGAAGCGTGGCAATCCAGTCATTGACAAAATTGCTTCGTTGCTAATTGTTCCCTGCTCTTTGATCTTTTACAATCAATGCGTGGAGTTTGGCGCGGCCAAATTCCGAAGCTATCCGGCGAAGCCGGATAGCCGGGGGATAGCGCAAGACGCGCAGCGGCTGGAGCGTAAGGGGGGCGGGCGATGAATGCGGCTGCATGCCGATGGCCGTGTGGAAACAGCCCCCCTTTTTTATGGATTTACTCCGTGCTTCCTCTTTGTTGAATTGTGTCCGCTCATTTATTGATACTATGTCTTACTACGATTAAAATAAATTGACAGGTTGTCAATACAGGGCTTTGCTCTCGTGAGATTATCACGTTGATATACTGTTATACTCCAACCATCATATTTATCTTCGTAATCTTCGATAATTAAATTTAGATTTTTATATTTTTTTGAAAAATACATTTCCCAACTTTGTTTCATAATTGTAATAATCTCTTTATTGATAAAAAAATTATCATCCGCTTCACTTTTGACTATATTATTCAAACAGACAAAATTCATAACTTTTTCCAAATCTGCCGCAGTAACTGCGTTTTTCCAAAATACGTCAAATTCAGTTTTTTGCCTGCTGTCATTTAGAAAGAAACAATCAGCAACAATTGATACATCAGGAAAAAATAATTTTGATACTGTGAATATTTGTTCGGAATTACATTTTAAACCGAGATAGTCAAAGGCTGTAAAATATTCATTTGTATTTTTCCATAATTTATAATCTTGTAATAAGCAATCTAAATTCATTTATGTCCTCGTTGTACAATCACTGTACAATCATTGTCATAAAAGGTATTAAACCTTTCGTTTCTTCATTCACCGATCATGTCGTAACTGGAAACAGTGCCCTTTACTCCGCGCTTCCACATTCTCCGCCGCCGCGAACAAGTATTTCAAGGCCATGATGTAATTCGGGGAGGATAAACTCAATATTTTCACGGGCTGCTTTGGGGCTTCCGGGGAGATTGATGATGAGTGTTTGTTTTCGTATTCCTGCGGCGGCCCGGCTCAGCATGGCTCGTTTGGTGATCGTCATGCTTCCTGCCCGCATAGCTTCGGGAATGCCCGGTACAAGACGCTGTGACACCGCGATAGTGGCTTCCGGCATACAATCACGCGGAGAAAATCCTGTGCCGCCTGAAGTTAAAATCAAATCGGCTAGGCCGCCGTCGCATATTCGTTTCAGTTCGTTTTCAAGGCCGGCCTGATCATCGGGCAGCAGGGTGAAACCAGCGGCGGCGAATCCTGCGGCAAGAATCATTTCCCGGATAAGCGGGCCGCTTGAGTCTTTTCGTTCGCCGCGAAATCCCTTGTCGCTCGCGGTGATGATCCAAACGCGATACACCCGCCTGTCCGCGCTGTCGTCACGCGAAACCTGCGGAACATGGCAGACAGTCATTTCATCTCCGGCTGCAATAAAACCGCCGTGGACAACTTTGGCGAAAACTCCTTCGCGGGGCATGATGCAGTCGCCCATTGATTTGTAAATGGCGCAGTGACTGTGACATTCTTTTCCGATTTGGGTTATCTCCAGAACAACGTCCCCGCACTCAAGAATCGTCCCGGCAGGCAGGCCGCGAAAATCAATGCCGTCCACCACAAGATTTTCCCCGAACGCGCCATCGTCGACAGAAGCGCCTTTGGCGCGGAAATCCTCGATTTTTTGATGAGAGAGCAGGCTTACCTGTCTGTGCCATGCGCCGGCGTGCGCGTCACCTTTTATGCCGTAATTGGCGATAAATTCGGCCTTTCGCGCATTATGCTTTGCCGTTCCTTTTTCGCGGCTGATACATACCGCCAAAACTTTTCCCATGCGGACAGTATAACACAAAACAGGAGCGGCTCAAACCTCGCGCCAAACCCCTCAAGGCAATTTTCCTCAGGACAGTTTCCGAAAGCAATTTCCGTCAAGGCCGCTACAACTGCCACCTCGCGCCGGTATCGCTCTGCATAATCGAAATGCGCTTTTCAATGTCCAGCACCCGTATTTGCAGACGGCGCATAGCTCCGCTTCCGGCTATTCCGGCAATGACAATCGTATTTGCGCCGGCGGCGTTTCCGATACTCATAAAATCATCGTCACTCACGCTGCCCGACATTTGAAAATTCTGTTCGGCTTCAATCAACGCGGCGTTCTGCCGGTCAACAACCCGAATTCCTTTCCTGATAAGATCGGCAATTAAATTATCCGTCACGGCTTCCGCCATCGTGTTACCGGAGGAGCTGTTGTGAATCCACACAACCGCGTTTCCGGGAAGAACCGCTTGAATTTCCCCGGCGGCGAACGCGGTAACTTTTTCCATTTGACTGCGATCATCACCGTATTCATTGGCAAGCGTTGCCTGATCCCGCAAAATGCCTTCCAGCCGCGTAAGCACACTCCGCGCTCTAGAATTTCCGGTTTCCGCAAAAGCCTTCCGCATCAAGGCAGCGGCGGACGGCGCGTCACCCAGCGCTTCATAAAGATTGGAAGCATTTTCCGCCGCCGCGAGGCTTTTATACTGTTCATAAATTCTCAGATAAGCGTTAAGGGCGGGCTTATAACTTCCCGCTTTCACCTGAGCAAGAGCCGCCTTCATGTCCGCCTGTAAAAATTCATCTTTGGTTTTGTCCGCCGCAAAAACACGGGTTTCAATCGCCGTATACGGGGCAATATCTCTGCCAATATAACGCAGCTCGCTGTCGACCACCTGCCGCAAAATCATTTCTGCGGGAGGATACCCCTCCTGACTCGAAACGCTGGAGCTTCCCTGTTTGGAAACCGGCCCGATTATCGTTCCGTCCCTTGCGCGCACAAACGAATAATTAAAATCTATTTCCACTTTGGTCGTATAAATCGTATATTCCTCAACTTCGCCATTACTTTTTTTGCGCGTTCTTTGTTCGCTGCTGGTCTGTGCGTCAATGCGCGTTATCCGCCCGGTGAACACAGCGTCCACAAAACTTTCAATATCTTGATTTCTTCTCCGCGCATCTTCTACCCGCGAGTAATCCACCAGCGTAAAATAATCCAGCGCGCTTATCTTCTCAATCACAACCGTAGCCGCATACCGGGCTGTATCCCGCCTGTAAGGACCAGCCCCCGCCTCAAACGGCATAACAGCAACACGCCTGATACCGGAAGTATTCAAAACAGGCGGCCGCTCCACCGCAATTCTAATTCTGGTCGCGCAGCCCGAAAAAACCAGAATCAGCAGCGCAAACAGCGCGGCCATTTTCCCTTTCATAAAAACTCCTTAATCCAACCCAAAAACACGGTATTATACACCTTTTCGGCAACTCAAGTCTGCCCGTACAGTACAGCCACTAGGAAATCAACTTTCAAAAAAACTAATTTGAATAAGAATCTGGGCGCATTTTGCCGCTTGAATACGCAAAGTCTGCGGGATTTCCACTTCTATCCCTTGCGCTCCTCACGGGCTAACCGATAATTGCTTTCCAGAGGGACTGGGGATTTTTTGTTGTACCAATCCAATCGTGAAAGTAATACGCTTAGATAGCAAACGGCAAATTCCTCATTCCCCACTCCCTATTCCCCCCTTTCTCAATCAACCGCCGATTGCGAACATGCCGCCGGGATGCCTGCCCGCCGCGCCGTACACCGCCGAAAAATTGTGAAAGCGGGGTTTGTGCGCGACAACCGCTATAACAGCGCGGGCAATTTCCTCATCGCCCGCGCCGCCGCGCAGCAATTCCCGCAAGTCCAGCCCCGCGTTACCAGACAGGCAAAGTTTCAGAAATCCGCTTGAAGTCAAACGCAGGCGGTTACAGGTTTCGCAAAACCCGTGGCTGACGGCATTGATAAAACCGATACTCCCCGAAAAACCGGCAAGCCCGTAATACACGGCAGGCCCGCTGCCATCGACTCCGCCGCAAGGCACAAGGCCGCCCCAGGCTTTTTCGAGAAGCGCGGCAACTTCGCCGCCTGAAATAAATTCCAGATTCGCCGCGCAGCCCAGCGGCATCAACTCAATAAAGCGGACGGCGATATTTCTGTCCCGCGCCAGAGCCGCCAGAGGTAAAATATCCGCCTCATTAAAACCCCGCACAGGCACACAATTGATTTTCACCGGAATCCCCATTGCGAGCAAACGATCTACAAGACAGATTATTTCCTCCGGGCCGGACAGCGCGTTACGTGTCACTTTTGCAAAACGGCCGCCGTCAAGGGCATTGAGACTTATATTCACCCCGTCCGGCAAAGCGGCGCGGCGGGCGGTTTCCGCATCGTCCAGATACGCCCCCAACAAAACGCCGTTAGTCGTCAAAGTTACTTTTTCTATGCCCCCGGCAGTTTTCAAATTTTCCACAAAAGAAGCAAGCCCGCGCCGCAAGAGCGGTTCTCCGCCCGTCAATTTAATTTTCCCCACACCAAGCCCCGCCATGATCCGGCACACGCGAAGCGCTTCCTCAAAACTGAGCATTTCCGCGTGAGGTTTCCACTCGACTCCCGATTCGGGCATACAATACACACAACGAAAATTGCAGCGATCCGTAACCGAAACCCGCAAATAATCGAGAACTCTGCCGTAAGCGTCAACTAACACGGCTTTTCTTCCCGGACAAACTGCCCGCTCTTGCCCCCGGATTTCCGCTCCAGCCGAATATCGCTTATAACCATCGCCCGGTCAATCGCCTTACACATATCGTAAATCGTCAGCAGCGCGGCGGACACCCCCATCAACGCTTCCATTTCGGCCCCGGTCTTGCCGGACAATTTCACCTCACAAGCCGCCTCGATTTTATTTTCTTTTTCGTCAATCGAAAAATCCACCGTACATTTATCAAACGCAAGCGGGTGACACAACGGAATTATTTCCGCGCAGCGTTTCGCCGCCATAATTCCCCCAATACGCGCAACCCCCAGAACATCACCCTTTTTCGCCGTCCCCCCCAGCACCGCCCGCAAAGCCGCCCCGCTCATGGAAATACTCCCCTTCGCCAGCGCCGTCCGTGAAGTCACCGCCTTCCCCGACACATCAACCATAACAGCGCCCCCCCGCTCATCAAAATGCGTAAATTCATCCCCTCCGCAATTTCCCTTCATAACGCGCCTCTCCCCCGGAAATTATACCACAAGTTCCCGCAGCTGTTGTTCGCAATCGTCCGGCAGGGTATTAAACCTTTCGTTTTATCATTCGCTCGATCATACCCGCGCAAGCGCGATCTCGCTCTGTTCGTCAATAAATCGAATGGAATTACTTTTTTATTTTAGTTAATTACTAGATTCGTAATTGAGAGTGTTTGAAAATTAATGAAATGATAAAAGGGATCGTTGTGAAAAGAATATTTCTTCCGCGAAAAAAGCGCGTAAAATAGTTATAGAACGGCTTGTTTTACTATGTCGGGGTTTTTTGCGGCATAGGTTAAAACGTCCGCCATTATGCCGGTGTAGCCTTTCCCCATAGTCTTAAACCATTCAAGGCAATCAGGAGGAAGACGTAAAGATACCGTTTCACGTTTCCTGTTTGCCCGGCGTTCTTCCATGATTTTTCCACGTTCCTCCCATGTCATGCCAACAGGTTGAAACTCATCTAGCTCTGCGGGTGTAAGTTTCGGGTAATCATTTGGTTTCGGTTTTTTCCGGTGTTCTTTGAATTCCCTTTCCGCTTGCTCTAAAATCTCTTTAGGTATCGTGATACCAGTTTTCATAACCTTCTTCGTAGTACCCATTGTATACCCTCCGTTCCTGCTTCTCCGCAAACCATGCGGATATAAGACGTTTGACCTGCCCTTTATCTTCATATATGGCAAAAATAATTTTTCCAACCTTCCCTAAAACCTGCCAACGGTTTTCAGTTGTTGTATTGCTTTCGCTGTGGTCAACTCTTTCAAGTCTTTCAGGGTCAAATAGGGCGTATTGCGCGACATCAAAACTAAGATGATGGTTCGTTATATTATCGCGGGCTTTCGGTTCGTCCCATTCTATCCCCGGTAACTTCACATCTTTATTGTATTGCTTTTTGCAATACTTGTCAAACGCTTATAGATGTTCGTTATTATGCCATTCATACAATTCTCAAGACAGTCTCTCCATTTTTTACTCGTGCTGCGGATTGCCAATTACAATACTCTCCCCCGGAAATTATACCACAAGTTCCCGCAGCTGTTGTTCGCAATCAGAAGTAAGTGACATCCAAAAATATATTGACGTTTTTGTAAGTATAAAATAATATTTTTGATGGGAATGGTTAGTTATACGCTTGACACTCTGCCCCCGGTAAATCAGAAAGCCTTAGACCGGGCGGCGGCAATTAAAGAAAAAGATATTGACTACTCTGATATTCCTGATCTTGCCGGTATTAAACTTCGCCCCAGACCAGCAGTAGACAGAAATGTACAAACCGGTAAAAGTAGCTCTCACATGCAGACTGGACGCCGACATAGTGGCATGGCTTAAAGAGGGAGGAAAAGGCTATCAAACCCGCCTCAATTCCATTCTTCGTCATGTAATGACTCACGCCCAATAAAGCCGAATTTTTTTTTTGAGAGAAAAGCTACCAGACTTGTCCCAAAACCGGGGATAGGCGCAGCCCGCGATAGCGGGCGGAGACGTAAGGGGGGCGGACGATGATTGCGGCTGTATGCCGGTGACCGTGTGGAAACAGCCCCCCTTTTTTTAGATTAAACAACAAATGTGGGGAGTTTTACTTTGCTATTTCTCCCCGCGCTTAATCCGTTTCCGCAACTCCCGAATCTGCCGCCTAACTTCCGCCGGAGCAGGACCGCCGGGAAGAGCGCGGGCTTTCACGCAGGCAAGAGGAGTGAGGGCTTTGTAAACATCCTCGTCAAAAAGTTCCGACCGCGCCTGTAATTCCGCGAGAGTACGGCTGGCAATGCCGCGCTGTCCAGCCTCAATGCAGTCACGGACGATAAGAGCCGCCGTCTCATGCGCCTTGCGGAAAGGCAGCCCCTTGCGGACAAGATACTCCGCCGCGTCAGTCGCCTCAAGAAAACCGCCCGCGCAGGCCGCCTTCATACGGGCAAGATTGAAATCCGCGCTTTCCATCATTCCCCTAAACATACGCAGACATGAACACAGCGTATCAATACTGTCAAAAAGACTTTCCTTGTCCTCCTGCAAATCTTTGTCATACGCATACGGCAGCCCTTTAAGCAGCGTAAGCAAAGTCACAAGATTTCCGGTCGTCCTGCCCGCCTTACCGCGAATCAGTTCGGCAAAATCAGGATTTTTCTTTTGCGGCATTATCGAAGACCCCGTGCTCCACGCATCAGCCAGATTGATAAATTTAAATTCCTCGCTCGCCCAAATAACAACATCCTCGCAAAAACGGGAAAGATGAATCATCGTAATCGCGCAAGCCGAAGAAATCTCCAGCGCGAAATCACGGTCGGCAACCGCGTCCATCGAATTCAAACTAATACGGGCAAACCCCAGAGACTTCGCCGTCAGCTTTCGATCAAGCGGAAGCCCCGTCCCCGCCAACGCGCCGCCGCCAAGAGGACATTCGTCCAGCCGGACACACGCATCGGCAAACCGGGAAATATCCCGTTCAAGCGCGGCACACCACGCCGTCAAATGATACCCCAAAGTAACCGGCTGCGCCCGCTGCAAATGCGTATACCCCGGCATAATACTCGCCGCATGTTTCTCCGCCAGCGACAACAACGCCCCAACAACCGCCGCCAATTCAACACGCAGTTCCGGCACAACACGTTTCAAATACAGCCTAAAATCCGTCGCCACCTGATCATTACGACTGCGCCCCGCATGAACCATTCGCCCTTCATCACCCAGACGCTCCGTCAAAATTCCCTCAATAAAAGAATGAATATCCTCGCAAGTTTCGTCCACCACCAACGCGCCCGATTTCAGCTCAGCGGCAATACGCCCAAGCTCACCGTCAATCTTCTCGGCAGCGGCAACAGGAATAATTCCCTGCCTGCCCAGCATACCAACATGAGCACGGCTTCCAGCAATATCATCAAACGCCAGCCGCTTATCCACACCAATCGACGCCTGAAACGCAAACGCCTCGCCCTCACGCCTCGCCCTCCGGTTTTTCCGCAAGCCGCCCCGCCCACAACACCTGTTTTTCTTTGGAATTATTTTTCCCGCTCATCGAAATCCCTCACGCCCGTCAATTCTCTATCAAAATAAAAAGGGGGAGCACATTCACCGCCTCTATTCACATCATTCCCATTATGTAAAAATTTAAATGACGCGGCTCCCCCTGCCTCCATAAAAAAGTTTGCGCGAAATCGCGCAAACTTTTGTTATTCCGTCACCCCCACTCGTTTATTCCCATTACCACCACGGGGCTCTCTATGACAAAAATCGTAGTGGAGTTTGGCAAAGCCAAACTCCGTAGCTATTCGCCATAGGCGAATAGCCTGTCACCCCCACTCATGGTTATTGCCATTAAAAAATACGTGGAGTTTTCGCATTGCGAAAACTCCGTAGCTATTCGCCGCAGGCGAATAGCCCGTCACACGAAATTATTTTTTCCCGCTTTTCTTTTCGGCAGACGCGGCTTTCCCGGCGGCTTTTTTCTCCTGCTCCATGAGCGCACGGACAAGCAAAGGCAAACCGTACAGCCGGATAAAGCCCGTAGCGTCCGCGTGATTGTACAGATCACCAGTGGTAAAACTAGCAATGCTTGCGTTGTACAATGAGTTAGGCGAACTGACTCCGGCGGCGGTTATCGAACCTTTGTAAAGCTTGAGCCGCACTTTGCCGCTGACCGTCCGCTGAGTAGAATCGACAAAAGCGGAAATCGCCTCGCGCAGAGGAGTGAACCAAAGACCGCCGTAAATGAGTTCAGCCATTTTCAGCGCGGCCTGCTGTTTGAAAGAGTAAGTCTGCCGGTCAAGACAGATGTGCTCCAACTCCTGATGGGCATAGTACAAAATACTGCCGCCAGGAGTTTCATACACGCCGCGACTCTTCATTCCGACCACGCGGTTTTCAACCAAATCCACGATACCGATACCGTTTGCGCCGCCGATTTTATTGAGCTGCCCAATAAGTTCAACGCCGTCCATTTTTGTGCCGTTCAGCGAAACCGGTATGCCCTTCTCGAATTCTATCTCAACATATTCGCTTTTGTTCGGAGCTTTTTCAGGAGTCACCGTCATGTAAAGCATTTTTTTGCAATCCGGCTCGTTGGCAGGGTCTTCTAGCTCAAGACCTTCGTGAGACATGTGCCACAGGTTATCGTCACGGCTGTAGGAATTTTTCTTTTTCATCGGAACAGGAAGTTTCCGCCGCGCAAGATAACGCATTTCATCTTCCCTGCTCTTGAGTTTCCATGTCCGCCACGGAGCAATAATTTCCAAATCGGGCGCAAGCGCCATAATTCCCAAATCAAAACGCACCTGATCATTTCCCTTGCCGGTTGCGCCGTGGGCAATTGCGGAAGCTTTTTCCTTGCGGGCATAATCCACCAGCACTTTTGCGATAAGCGGTCGGGCCATAGAAGTTCCCAGCAGGTATTTGTCCTCATAAATGGCATTGGCTTTCAGCGCAGGCCAGATATATTCCTCGACAAATTCTTTTTTTACATCGGCCACATAACAAGCCGCCGCGCCGGTTTCAATCGCCCTTTTCTGAACAGCTTCCCAGTCGGCCTCCTGCCCCACATCAACGCAAACCGCAATAATGTCGCAGTCATGATTTTCCTTGAGCCAAGGAATAATAACCGTCGTATCCAAACCGCCCGAATAGGCGAGGATAATTTTCTTTTTCATAATCACTCCTATCTCAGCCGCGAGAGCGGCGATGTATATCGAACGTCATCACCAAGTGATGACGCTAACTCCTATTTCAGCCGCGAGAGCGGCGATGTATCTCAAAAAAATACCGCGCAAGCAATAATACCTAAAAAATAAAAGGTATTATACCGCAGGGCAGAGCCCCGCACCCGCCGCCTCAAACCTGCGGTTCGATGCGGCTTTCCGCGGCTAGCCGCGGGGTATTAAACCTTTCGTTTCCTCACTCATTCGATCATACCCGCGCTAGCGCGGTCGCGATCTCGCTCCGTTCGTCAATCAATTACAGTCCAAATTTTCGCGTAACAGCTCCAGACCTTGTTCAATTTCGCTGTCGCTGATTATGTAGGGCGGCAGCAGACGGAGCGTTTTCTGTCCGGCAGAAAGCAGCAAAAGGCCGCTCTTGTTTGCATCCGCCCTGACAATGGCGTTTTCCAGCACCGGCCATGCGTCACAGTCGATGTCTATTCCGATCATGAGACCGCTGCCCCGGACTTCTTTCACTTTGGGATGATTCCACGCTTTTACCGTTGATGCGATCAATTCGCCTTTGCGGGCAATTTCAGCGAGAAACGCGGGATGGTTCACCGTGTCGAGTACCACAATACCCGCCGCCGCCGCGACAGGATTTCCGCCGAAAGTGCTGCCGTGATCGCCTGGCTGAAAAACTTCTGCGGCTTTTTCTCCCGCCAATACCGCGCCGGCTGGAATTCCGCCGGCCAGCGATTTTGCCAGCGTAACTATGTCGGCTTTTACCGGAGCGCCGTTGTCCTGCCGGTATTGCTCGAAAGCGAGAAAACTTCCGGTTCTGCCGAGACCACATTGAATCTCGTCAAACATGAGGAGTATGTCCCGCTCAGCGCAGAGACGGGCCGCCGCCGCGATAAATTCAGGCGTTTGCGGAACAATGCCGCTTTCACCCTGCACCGCCTCAATTAAAAGGCCGGCGACTGTTTTTTGATCGAGCGCTTTATCCAGAACTTCAATATCGCCGCCGGGAATATACGTAAAACCATCGGTAAACGGGCCGAAGTCTTTGTGAAATTTGTCCTGGCCGGTTGCGGCTAACGTGGTAATAGTTCTGCCGTGAAAACTTCCCCGCAGTGTAACGATGGTATGTCTGCCGGGGCCATATTTTTTCAGCGAATATTTGCGGGCAATTTTGCACGCGCCCTCATTGGCCTCCGCGCCGGAATTGGCCAGAAAAACTTTTTTCATTCCTCCGGCAGCGCAGGCTCCAACAAGTTTTTGCGCGAACGCCACCGCAATATCGCTTTGATAATAATTGCACACATGACACAATTTCGCAGCCTGTTCCGCGATTGCCCGTACCAGCGGCGGATAATTATGCCCCAAACAATTTACCGCAATACCCGAACTGAAATCCAGATATTTTTTTCCGGCAGTATCGAAAAGCCATGCGCCTTCCCCCCTGGTAAATGTAACCGGCAGCCGGTGATATGCATTCATAAAAACATCAGTCATATTTTCTTCCTTTTTTCTTCCAAAAAAAATTAATTCAATTTTCGGCGAACAGCATCGTCCCGATTCCCTCGTCAGTAAAAAGCTCGACCAATAGAGCATGAGGAACACGTCCGTCGATGATGGTGGCTTGTTTTACTCCGCCTTTCAGCGCGAGGCCGCAGCAATCCGCTTTGGGAATCATGCCCTTGCTGAGTATGCCATCTTTTTTCATTTGTTCCAGTTCCTCAAGAGAAGCGGATTTCACCAGCGACAGCGGGTCTTGCACATTGCGAAGTATGCCCTGCACATCGGTCATAAGCACCAGTTTTTCCGCTCCGACCGCCGAGGCAATTTTCGCGGCGGCAATATCGGCGTTGATATTAAGCGCGTGTCCCTCATCATCTCCAATGCCGTAAGCGACTGACGACACAACCGGAATAGCGCCGGAATCAAGAACAGTATTCAGTACCGAAACATCGACTTCATCAATTTCCCCGACAAAACCGAGGTCTTGAGTGGTGATACGGCGGGCTTTGAGCATCGCTCCGTCAATTCCACATAGCCCAATAGCTTTGCCGCCCGCCTGTTCGATCAGGCTCGTTATATCCTTGTTTACTTTTCCGCAGAGAACCATCTGGACAATTTCCATTGTTTCCTCATCGGTATAACGCAGCCCGTTGACAAAACGGCTTTCCTTGCCGGTTTTTTTCAGCATTGCTTCGATTTCCGGTCCGCCGCCGTGAACCAGTACCACGCGAATTCCCACACACGCCATAAGTATCACATCTTCAATGACCGCCGTTTTTAGTTCTTCGTTGATCATCGCGTTACCGCCGTATTTCACGACAATTGTTTTTCCCTGATACCGCTGGATATACGGCAGAGCTTGTACTAAAACTTCCGTCCGGCCGCTGTTCGGAATATCTTCGCTTTTCATGCAAAAAATCCTCAATAAAAATTATCCCCGCTTAACTGCGGTAGTCTCCGTTTATCTTGACATAATCATAAGTGAGATCGCAGCCCCACACAGAAGCGCTGCCGGGGCCATCGCCGAGCTCGATCAATATTTCGATCTCGTCACGAGACAGTATACCCTTTGCTTCGTCTTCGGAAAAGGGGACGGAAGCCCCGTTCCGGCATACGGTGATTTCTCCCGCGCCGCTTTTGAAACTCACGTTCGTTTTTCCGGGATCGAAATCCAGTCCCGCGTAACCGAGGGCGCAAAGTATTCGTCCCCAGTTCGCGTCCGCGCCGAAACACGCCGCCTTAACCAGACTTGAGGAAGCAACCGATTTGCCAAACACACAGGCCGCATTTTCGTCCGCCGCGCCGGAAACACTGACCGTTACCAGTCTGGACGCGCCTTCACCGTCACGAGCAACTGCTTTGGCAAGCCTGACGCAGATATTTTCAAGGGCGGCGGCAAAAACTTCATATTCGGCGGAACCGGTTTCGATGAGCGGATTTTCAGCCGCGCCCGATGCCATAATGATAACGTTGTCGTTTGTCGAAGTATCGCCGTCAACCGTCATGCGGTGAAATGATTTGTCAACGGCGCGGCGCAGACTCGCGTCAAGCGCGTTACGCGAAATTGCCGCGTCACAAGTAATAAAACAAAGCATAGTTGCCATATTGGGGTGTATCATTCCCGCGCCTTTGACCATCGCGCCGAAGCGTACCGGAACACCGCCGATTTCCACTTCCGCCGAAACTTCTTTTTTGCGCGTGTCCGTGGTCATGATCGCCTCAAGCGCGGCGGCGTGTCCGGATTCGTCAGAACGCAGACTGTTCGCCAGCGCGGACATGCTGTTTTCGATTGCCGCGATGGGCATAGGCACGCCGATAACCCCGGTCGAGGCAACCGCGACTTCTTTCGCGCTGATGGCAAATTCATCGGCGGCAAGTTCCGCCATACGCCGCGCCGCCGCCATTCCCGCTTCGCCGGTACAAGCATTGGCGTTGCCCGAATTGGCAATTATCGCCCGCAATTTTCCGCCCGCGATATGTTCCTGGCTGACCAGCACACTGGCGGCCTTCACCCGGTTAAGCGTGAACACAGCGGCGGCCGTACACGGCTTGTCCGAATAAATCAACGCTAAATCCCGCTTTTTTGAGCTCGCTTTAATGCCGCACCAAATACCGCCCGCCCTGAAACTTTTGGGAGCGCAAACTCCGCCCGATATGTCTTTCATACTTAACTTCTCACTTAAAATAATGCCGGAACAGCTTCCAGCCCGGCTTTTTCATCAAAGCCGAAAATTATATTCATGTTCTGAACCGCCTGTCCCGCCGCGCCCTTAACCATATTGTCGATGGCGCTTGCGACAATCAGAGTTTCTCCGCTCTGATCCAAATGTATCGAAATATCGCAGTAATTTGACTGACGCACACGGTTGGTCGCGGCAATCGTTCCGCCGGGCAGCACTCGCGTAAAAGGCTCATCACGGTAAAAGTCCGCGTACACTGCCCGAATCTCCGCCGCCTTTTCCTCGATTTCTTTTGAGGGAGGCCGAACCGCCGCAGGAGCGTTATCCGCCTTACGCGAAACGGCGTGCCAATTATCCGCAAGCGGAATATAAATTGTGCTCAAAATACCGCGATTCATGGGCGCAAGATGCGGAGTAAAAATCAGACGCGCAGCCGCTGTTTTAATTCCGGTTTCCGTTTCGCGGCGGGATGCCATCATCGAAATATTGCGGGCAATTTCAGGAGTATGCCGGTGCGCTCCGACTTTATACGGAGCAAACGAATCGGCACATTCGGGATAATGAAAAGACCGCGCAGGCTCTCTGCCCCCGCCCGTTATTCCCGACGCCGAATCCACGATAATTGTACAGCCTTCCCTAGCCAGCCCTTTCGCCACAGCGGGAAAAATCCCCAGCGAAGCCCCTGTCGGATAACAGCCCGGATTGCCGATAATCACCGCTCCACGCGCCGCAAGTTCCTTCACGCGCTTTCTGTTGAGTTCGGGCAGGCCGTACACCGAATACTCGCGTAATTCAGGATACACATACGATTTGCCGTACCACGCGCTGAACACAGCCTCATCATCATCAAAACGGAAATCGGCGGAAAGATCGATAAAAGGAATTCCCCGCTGGACACAGGTTTTGGCAAACGTTTCACCCACGCCGTGCGGCAAAGCGGAAAACACAACATCAGCCCTGCCCGCCGCTTCATCAGGCTTAACCAGAGAAGCGGAAACCGCGCGGAAAAAATTGGGATAAATATTTTCTATACGTTCCCCTTCAAAACTCACCGAGGAAAGAATTAAATCGTTCACGTTTGGATGGCTTGAAAGAAGCCGCACCAATTCCGCCCCGGCGTATCCTGTCGCGCCGATAATACCCACCGTCATTGAAAAACCTCCTGCCGGAAAACTCTACTTAATATTCGTGGTCTTTTGTCTTTACCTTACCCGGTGTTACGAGCTCATGCAACCCTTTCACGCCCAAAGTGTCATAAAAAGTATGGATCAACAGGATAAACTTTACCCTATTCCCACGCCTCTTCCCTTTCAAACGCCCGGCGAAGAAATAGCGAACTCGGTGCTTCACGGGCTGGGAGTTTTGCTGGCCGCCGCAGGTCTCGCGCTGCTGTGCGTCCGGGGATCAGGCGGCCTGGGAGGAACACCAGGCGGGCCGCTTGCGATTGTGTCTTACGTGATTTTTACCGTTTCAATGATAACGATGTTTCTCGCGTCTACTCTATATCACGCAATTCAAGCCGAGGGAGCAAAACGTGTTTTCCGCATAATCGATCACTCGGCGATTTATATTTTAATTGCCGGAACGTATACGCCCTACAGCCTCCTGGGTTTTCGCGGCGCGCTGGGCTGGGTTTATTTCGGCATTGAGTGGGGACTCGCCATTATCGGAATAAGCCTTTTCGCGGCAAACGTCCGCTTCATCAAAAAAGTGGAATTAATCGTTTATATTTTGATGGGCTGGGCTTGCGCGTTCGGCTTTTTCCGGCTCGTCAAATCCATACCGTTTTTGAGCAGCGTATTTCTGTTCGCCGGCGGCATCGCCTACACGCTGGGAACAATATGGTATCGCAGACAAAACCGCCGCCTGACTCACGTCACCTGGCACGCTTTCGTTTTGGCCGGAGCCGTACTGCACTGGTTTTCGATCTGGTTTTTAAGCTAGGCGAAAATTCAACGGTGTTCAAAAAATGTTCTGAAGGTGATGTCCGCGGAATGACCTCTGCATTTCAGTACGGTGGTATGTTTGACGCGGTTTCTGTCAACGGAAATAAACGCGGGGCAATTGACGCAATCCAGTGATCCCGCGCGTATTTTCCGGCCTTTGCGGAAGGGACAATAAAGGCCGTTTTTGTACACAAAACTCCAGACTTTTTCTTTTTCCAGAAATTGCCCAATTCCCATTAATTTCCCCGCTCATTAGACTTCCTCGGAAACCCGGTTAGTTACCTCGGAAGTCCTTGCATTTGCGCGGCGTTTTGTTCCAAAACGCCGCGCAAAATGCAGTTTTGCTCTGGAAGTTTCTCGAAAACTGAAGTTTCCGGGGAACTTTATTATTGCGCTTCGGTATTTTTTCCTTCCGGGCCGGCGAAAATTTGCAGCATCTGAACAAAATAATAGATTTTTTTGTAGGCATTTGAAATGCGCTGATCCAGCGGAGCTTCGGAAACACCTTCCAGTTCCTTCCAGTTCATCAAAAGATCGTGTTTAGGTTTTTGGAGGTCTTCCGCAAGAACTTTCAGGCTTTTTCCGACGACAATGAGCGATATGGCGGTTTCCTTGATTAGCCGCATAGCGTTTTCGTTGACGGTCTTGAGAATAAGCGTCACATAACGAGCCTGACTTTTATCCCGCTCGACTTTCGCAATCGTCGTTTTCAAACGGCTGCCGTTTTCACCGGAATCCGCAAGTGTTTCGTCAAACGCGATAAGCGTGTCGGAAAGTTCCATAAGCCGGTTGAAATGCTCCGAAGTGCTCTTGGAAAGTTCAATCGTTGTCCACTGCCCCCGGATAAGAAGCAGATCGCAGAGTTCCCGGATTTCCTTTTTCAAGTAATCCAGAAAAAACGCTTTCATATAATTGACCGCCGGGGCGTGAATAAATCCGTCAAAATTTTTCTTGACATAAATTTCCCCGGCTTTTACGGTATAAAACTTGGCGCGATTCAAATCGGATTCGCCGAAAACAGTTTTTACCAGCACATTAATCTGAGCGTTTTTTTTGGCGTTGACAATTGTGTCCACCACAGCCTTGACTTCAATTCTTTTGTTTTCGATGTATTTTTCAGCAATATGTTCGTTGGGCAGTTTCGGCAAAGACTGCCAGTCCGGTTTTTGATCGATATGCCTGATCATCGTTTCCAGAATACCCGATTTGCGGACATCTTTGAGCAGCAAGAGCAGCTTGTGCCACTGATCCGGCGCGACCACATCAACGCCGTCCTTGAAAATTTTCAACGCTTTTAACGCGGTTTTCCAGTCCTGATCTGGATCAACGCCGAACGAGACTTCCAGAAAATCCTTAATATTTTCGCTTAGATATTCGCCCCGGATCGTGGTAAATTTCGGCTGATAAGAAAAATTTCTTTCGGTGATGTTTGGATCGAATTTTTTCAAAAGAAGAAAAAAGTCAAAAGAAACAAATTGCGCCATGCACAGAATGTTGTTATAACAGCGGTCTGTCAATTCAATCCGCTCAGAATCAAACGCCTGAGAAAGCGCGTTAAAATCGGCGTTCAAAGATTTACCAAGTTCCTTGAACCCCGAATTAGCCCTTTCCTCAACAGCCTCTTCCGTCAGCCGGTTTCTGATATTTTCCATATTTTTGTCGAAAAAAGATTCTACGACAATTTGTTTCAGACTGGCGGATTTGGGGGCGTTTTGCAAAAAAACCTGGGCAGGAGACACAACCTTGTAGATTTCAAAAAAAAACTTTCCCAGAGCTCCTTCTATTTCGCCGGTTTTCGGTTTGTAAAACCGCGAATATTTGTTTCCCGTCAGCTCTTTGAGGAGCTGTTTCATTCGGCGTTTTTTCGCCGCCTCCGGATCATGAGAAGAGCTAAAAAGAGCGAAGAGTTTTTCAAAAAAGGAGGCGGCCATACACTACTTTTTCCGGGAAACCGCCATTACGGCGCTGGACAGCCGCTGGTTGATGTCACTAAGACCGGACTGAGCGCTGCGGCCTCTGTCAAGCGCATCCTGATAATTGTTGCCGGCAAGGGCATTTTCCGCCTGAGTCACATTCTGACGGGCTGTGTCAAAATCACGGCTCAAGGTGTCAAAATTGAGACTAAGCCCTGCGGATTTTGCGGCCTGTATACCCTTGTCGGTTTCCGTTACAGCCGGCCTAAGCCCGGAAACAAGAGTTTCAGCCTCAGTACGCGCTCTGATAGCTCCCGCCCGTCCGTCCGCCATCGCTTTGTCAGCAGCGGCAATCGCTTCGGCAGCATAGGTTTTTGCCGCGTCATAACGCTTGGAATCCGCCTCAGCCTGCATACGGGTCAAAGCGCTCCGTGCCCTGGCAAGAGAATTGCCGGCATACAGCACCGCGTCAGCGTCATTTTCCGCCCGTGTAACCGCTTCCCTGGCGCTGTCCATTTCCTCTGTCGGCGGCTTCGCGCAACTCGCGCCTATCAAAGCCAGCACAACAATCACACAAAAAAATTTTATCTTTTTCATAATTACTCCATCGGTCATTTTATATTAATTATTACACATTTTCCCATATTATGCACAGTGTCACGCACGGAAGCCTGGGAAAACTCCAGCATAGCTTATTAAGAAAGGGGGGACACTTTCCCCACGTTTTTTGGCACATTGCAACATTCATCGTGTCCCCCCTTACGCTCCAGCCGCTGCGTGTCTTGCGCTATCCCCCACCCGTCATTGCGAGCGAAGCGTGGCAATCCAGCCATAGACAAGATTGCTTCGTCGCTAACGCTCCTCGCAATGACGGGAGGAACTCGTAATGCCAGGGGGCTCTCTGATCTGGGGGATAGTCGCTGCCCGCGACAGCGGGCGGAGACGTAAGGGGGGCGGACAGGGAATGTTTCGGTGTGCCGGTGGCCGTGTGGAAACAGCCCCCCTTTATCAGGCTGATCTATAACATGCGTGGAGTTTTGCCGTATGGCAAAACTCCGAAGCTGAACAGGCGAACGCCTGTTCAGCCCGCTTGCGTTTTTACGGTTTTCCTGTTATATTGTCACAAGTTGGAGGCTTTGATTGACATGAAAAAACTCATTTTTACGGTTCTTTTTCTTACTGTTTTTGCCGTTCTGACACCGGTTTTCGCGCAGACAATATCGGAGGACAAGGCATCCGAATATTATTATGTCAATGTCGACATCGAAAAAATATACCCTTCCCGGAGCGGGTACGTTGTCGAGTACCGTAAGAGCGGCAACCGGATGGCGCGGGTTTATCTTCCGAACGAGTGGTTTACTGATGCCGGCGGGAAGGGCGAGATTGTGAGTTTGCCGCAGGGGGGAAACTGGCCGTCTATGTCGGTTTACTATAGAAGCGGGGAATTTAGTCATGTGCGGCTGTTTATTCATAAATGGAAGGGTCATGTGACGTGGGGAAATATTCCGCTCAATGTGAATATTAACGACCGGTTTGAAGGGGTTGAGGGCATTGCGCTCGAATTTTAATTGTCTTTCAATTGCCGATGAATCCTGAAAAAATTCAGGAAATGCGGAAAGCCATCTGTGAGGAGGGTCTCGACGGGTGGCTTTTTTGTAATTTCCGTCACCGTGACCGTCTTTCCGATGAAATTCTCGGTATAAGTCCCGATACTACGAATTCCCGCCTCTGGTTGTATGCTGTGCCTGCTGACGGAGAGGCTTGCGGCATTTTGCATGTTATCGAACGGGACGCTTTGGGGAATTCTTCCGGGGATTTGCCGGGGCGGCGGGTTTTTTACAGCGGCAGGGAGGAACTTTTTGCGCGGCTTGCCCCGCTTGCCGGAAAACGGTGGGGGGTTCATTTTTCGGATACTATTACGGCGATTTCTTATTTGGACGCGGGCACTGCCCGTTTGCTTGAACAGGCGGGGCTTTCTTTGGCGAGCGCGGCGGGACTTCTCCAGCGTTTCAAGGGGCTGCTCGGCCGGAAGGAAATCGAGGCGCACGAAGAGGCGGCCTGTCATTTATACGAAATTGTTGACATTGCGTGGAGCAAAACGAAAAAAGCGTACCGGGATGGTTCGGCTATTTTCGAGGGTGATATTCAAAAAATAATGCTTGAGGAATTTGGGCGGCGGGGGCTTGTGTGTGATCACCCGCCTATTGTCGCCGCCGGCGTGAACGCGGGCAATCCTCATTACGATATTGGCGCGGGCGGCGGAGCGCAGTTCAGGGAAAATGATGTGATACAGTTCGATCTCTGGGCGAGGGATTCCCGGCCCGGCGGCATTTACGCGGATATTTCTTGGGTTGGCGTTTTCGCGGATTCCGCGCCTCGTGAGGCGGAGGAAGCGTTCGCGCATCTGGTAAGCGCTCGTGAAGGGGCGTATGAATTTATCACAGACGAGTTAGAGGCCGGCAGGAGGCCGTCGGGAAAATCGGTCGACATTAAAACGCGGGAGATACTGCGCGGGCTGGGATACGCAGACGCGCTGCGCCATCGCACTGGACACGGGATTGACACGGTTGTGCATGGTTCCGGAGTCAACATGGATTCGGTCGAGTTTCCCGATTCGCGGCTGCTGCTGGACGGCGCGTGTTTTTCTCTTGAGCCGGGAATATATTTTGATGATTTCGGTATGCGTACTGAAATTGATGTGTATGTCGCGGACGGCAAGCCGGTAATTTCCGGCAAAGACCGTCAGTTTAATTTGCTGCGCTGTTAGGTTGGGTTGCCAAAAAATGTCTATTCCAGTTCCGCAGAGTTTAATCGATTTTATCCAAACAGGATCAAAGTTTTTGATAGCCGGACATACCGAGCCGGACGGCGACTGCGTGGGCAGCGAGCTTGCCCTGTGTTCTGTGCTCAGACGGCTGGGCAAGGAAGCGATTCCCTGTTCGGCGGGGCCTTTCAGCAGAACAGAAGTAAAGTCCTACGCGGCGGATTTTGTGACCGCGCCCACTGACGAGGACAAAGCCGGAGCGCGTGTCATCGTTGTCGACTGCGCTCATCTCGAACGGACAGGAGACCTCGCGCCGCGTTTAGAGGGGCTTCCGGTGGCTTTTATCGATCATCACAAATCCCGCGAATTGTCTCCGCGACAGGATGATGCCGCGCTGTTTATCGATTCCGCTTCTCCTTCCGTAACACTGATGATTCTTTCTCTCATCGAAGCATTTGGTCTGACACCGGCACGGGAAGAAGCGCGGCTGCTTTTTTTCGGCCTCTGCACCGACACGGGATTTTTTCGCCATGTGGACGAAAACGGCGGCGCGACATTTTCCGGCGCGGCAAAATTAATACAAAGCGGCGCGAGTCCCAAAGAAACATTTGCCTTGATCAACGGCGGCAAAACGCTTGAATCGCGGATCTTTGCCGGGCGCGTTCTCTCCCGCGCTGAAACTTTTTTCGACGGGCGGCTTGCTGTCAGTTATGAAAAATACGAAGACATTCTTCAGTTCGGAATCAAAAACAGAGATTCGGACAGTGTTTATCAGATGCTTCAGTCAATAGCCGGTGTGGAGGCAATCGCGCTCATACGCCAGGAAACTCCTGAAACGTGCGGAGTCGGCCTGCGTTCCCGCGACACGGTTGATGTCTCGGTAATCGCGGCGGCACTGGGCGGCGGCGGACACAAAAACGCGGCAAGCGCCGGAACACGCGGCGATATTTCAAGCGTAAAAAAAACTGTTATTAATATGTTTGCAAAATTATTTTCTTAAAATAAAAAAAAGCTTCCAAGTGACAAACATCACTCTTTTATAAAACTCCCAGCGGTAGAAAAACCGCCTTCCGATACAGGAAACATGGGAGAATATAATGCAACAACAGCTTTCACTTAATGAACTCCATGAACAATATCGCGGGGGATTACTGGAAAAACGGCAATTTGAGAGTATGCTTTTTGGAATGCTTCTTGAAAATCTTTGCCAATACAACACCTTCGGCTGGAAACGGGATGACTGTATTGATTATCTGTCATGGCTGTATCCCCGGCTCAGCAAGGCGATAGATTCCTACAAAGAAATCGGCGCGTCATTTGAATCGTATATAAGCGCTTTAGTTCACTGGTCATCGAGAGAATATGTTTTCCGGGGAACGAATCGCAGCGCGGCGGAACACGCGGCATGGACGGCGCGGCTGCCTGACATGTATGTCCACGGCATCGAACCCGACTACCCCGAATATGATTCTTCAAGCGGCGATAAACCAGAATCAGAACCGGAACCAAAACGCGCAAAAAATCCTCGGCAGCTTCTAATTTTGATTTTGAAATGCTATTACTATCTTTCCGATGATTTGCTCGACCGGCTTGCCCCGCGTGTGGGAATTGAAAAAGAAAAGTTGCGCGAATTGGTCGACACGCTGCGCCGGCAAAGGACAGAACGTGATGAGCAGATATACCTTATGAAAGAGCGGATTCACAGCCAGTTTTACCGCTGCATCATTTACGAAGAACGCCTCAAAGTTACGCCGAAAAATTCGAGCAAGTATTTGAAATTAAAAGAGAAAACTGAAAACGCCCGCCGCCGTTTGGAAACGATGAAAAAGAGACTCGCGGGAATCCGGCTTGAAGCGACCAATCTGCAAATCGGAAATATCCTCGGCATCCCAAAAGGAACTGTCGATTCAAATTTGCACGCGCTAAAAACCAAAATGAAAAAAGACAAGTAAATTCAAAAAAATAATTTGGGCGCATTTTTTCCGGTCATACATTGCTTGCTTGGGAGTTTGCTTCGCAAACTCCCAAGCTGTCCGCTTCGCGGACAGCCTTCCTCGACTTTGCTCACGCAAAGTCTGCGGGATTTCCGCTTCTATCCCTTACGCTCCTCACGGGCTGACTGTTAATTGATTTTCGAATCGCTCTATTTTTTTTTCAGGCGGAAAAATTACAACGCGACTTCACCGGGCTGGCCATAGAGACAGCCGCCGCTTTCTTCCAATACGCGGGCGATAATCCGGTGATCTTCAAGCAGCAAATCAGGATCGCTTTCCAGAATTCCAAAAGCGTCATCGCGGCAGCGGACAAGTTCTTTCGCGTCACGAACTGGGTTGGCAAGTCCCAGCGAAAGATAGCCCGACTGTTCTATTCCGGCTATCTGCCCCGGCCCGCGCAGTTTCAAATCTTCTTCGGCGATAATAAAGCCGTCAGAATTTTTGAACATCACATTGAGACGCGCCAGCCCGTCATTGCGCCGCGCCGCCGCGCTGCCGCCGCCGCCCGGCATTTTTTCGCCCGTTTCCGGTTCGTCCGAATACACAAGAAAGCAGTACGATTGATCCGCGCCGCGCCCTACCCTGCCCCGCAATTGATGCAACGCGGAAAGGCCGAAACGCTCGGCGTGCTCGATAACCATGCAGGTCGCGTTGGGAACATCAACACCGACTTCCACGACACTTGTTGCGGCGAGAATCTTTATTTCCCCTTTACGAAATTTTTCCATTGTCCGCCGCTTTTCTTCTTCGTCAAGTTTTGAATGAATCAGCGCGGCGGGAAAATCCGGGAAAACTTCGCGGGACAAACGCTCGGCCATTGAAACGGCATCTTTCAGATCAAGCTCGCCGTCATTTTCGATCAGGGGATACACAAAATACGCCTGATGCCCGGCGGCAAGCTGCCCGCGCACAAAATCATATACTTTTGCTTCATTGGATTCCCGCGCAAGGTGCGTTCTCACCGGTTTCCTTCCCGGCGGCATATCACGGATTATTGACACGTCCATATCGCCAAAAACCGTTAAGGCTAAAGTCCGGGGAATCGGTGTCGCGCTCATCATCAAAAGATGGGGAACACGGCTGCCGCCCTTCGCCATAATAAGCGCGCGCTGAGTTACGCCAAACCGGTGCTGCTCGTCCACGACAACCAGTCTCAGATTTTTGTATGTCACATCACGCGAAAAAAGCGCGTGAGTACCGACTACAATATCAACATCGCCCGCGGCAAGATTTCGCAGCAGCTCTTTCCGTCCGGCGGCCTTGATATTTCCCGTGAGAAAAGCGATACGCAGCCCCAGCGGTTCAAGCAGCCGCGCCGCGTTTTCCGCGTGCTGCCGCGCAAGCAATTCGGTGGGAGCCATAATCGCCGCCTGCCCCCCGTCTTCGACAGCCCGCAGCGCCGCCAAAAACGAAACGAGCGTTTTCCCCGACCCGACATCTCCCTGCAGCAGCCGCGCCATCGGATAACTCCCGCTCATGTCGCGGTTGATTTCGTCCGCCGCTTCCTCTTGTCCCGCCGTCAGGGAAAACGGCAGCCTTTCAAGCAGCCGCCGCTGCAGAGGAGAGCGAAGCTCCGCCGTCTCACGCGCCGCAACCGCGCCGCCTGCCGTTCGTCTTCGTTCAAGCGCGCGTCTGCCGACCATTATTTCAAGGTAAAAAAGCTCCTCGTAAATTATGCTCCGGCGCGCCTCTTTCAGTTCGGCGGCGGACGCGGGAAAATGAATTGCGCGTAAGGCGCGGGATTTCGGGAGCAATTTTTCCCGCTGAATAATTTCCTGTGGAAGTTCGTCCTCTATCTCAGCCGCATATTGATCAAGCGCCCGTTCGACAAAGCGGCGCAGCGCGGCCTGCGTCAATCCCGCGCTCAGGGAATACACCGGCTGAAAACCGCCAAAACCGCCCGCGCCAGAAACATCATCGCCGTCCGCCGGCTCAAAATCAAAAGAACCACATTGAATCTCGCCGTACTTTTTACTATAAGAGAACCGTCCCGTTAGCCAGTAACGCCCGCCTGTAACAAGCTGTTTTTCAAGCCAGGGACGGTTAAAGCACAGAAGCGCGGCGCTGGCCGTATCATCTTTGACATAAATTTTCAGCGTTCTCATTCTGCCGAAACCAGTCCAGTTATGCGCGACAACCGTAACTTCCGCGCAAACCCGCGCCCGGTGAAAATCTTTCAAAGGAACTTTGACGCTCCGGTCTTCCCAGTCGCGGGGATAATGGCAGAGCAGCCCCGCAATATCCCGCATCTCAAGCCGCGCAAATTTGGGAAGCAGAGCGGGGCCGATACCCCGGATTGATAAAAGCGGAGCAGTCAGGGAACGGAGCAGCATTACACCGGCATCTTAAACAACAGACGCAGCAGCAGTCCCACGAGCAATCTTCCGCCTAACCAGATAAGCAAGAGCGCGGCAATCGCCGTAATCAGAATTGTAAGATAATTGACCAGCCGTCCGCCAAAAATAATGCGCTGTATCCGGTACAAAACCGGACGCGAAACCGTGTCGATGATCCGCCAGAAACCGCCGGCAATATTGCGGTTGGTCATATAAGCGATAAAGCGCAAAACCAGAATAATTATGCAGAAACCCAGAATAAACGAAACCGCCGACCACAACGCGGAAAGACCGAGCGCAAGAATTATCCCCAGACTAATCCGCCCGTAACGCGCCACAGTAGAAAAAATAGTCTGCAAAACGGAAAGCGCGCCCATTGCGACAACCGGGGACAAATCGAGAAAACCAATCCGCAATCCCGGAATACTGCGCCACCAGTTCAGATACGGATCGGTAACGCGGACCAAAAGTTCGGCAGCTTTTCCATAGGAATGCCCCCTGAACCAAGTAAGCATTACGCGGATAAAAATCAGCAGGGAGTACAAACCCGCAAAACTCGCCAGAATATTCATTAGAATACGCATTATTCCCTCCATGCCTGAGCGACCGCCGCCAGACTGTTAAGCGTTGATAAAACGCCGTCTTCCGCCGAGGCTAGACCGCTGAAGGCGCGGATTATTTTTTCGCCCGGCGGAACAGCGACATGAATGAACACCGGACAATACCCCGCGTTTTCCACGAGAAAATCCCGTAGCAACAAAAGCTCGCCGTCATTGTCCGCCGCGTCCGGTTTCAGCTTGATGTGAATTTCCCGTGATGAAACGCCGCCGCTTTCGCCTGATTCGGCGTTTTTTGGCGGCACAGGATCGGCGGCAGGCTGCGTTTTTTCGGCGGCGGCATTTTTCGGCGCGGGCGGCGGCTCTCCGGCGGCGGCTTTTCGGGACGCGCTCCGGCTCAGCATGGCAATATCAGCAATACTGGAAACCTTAAAACTCGGCTTTTCGGGCTTCCGGTCTCCCTCAGGATCGATACTGCCTTTCAGCGCCGCAAACTCATTCAGTTTCAGCAAATCCCGGCATTCAGCCCAAATCCTCGAAAAGAACACCAGATCAATATCGCCTTCGTAATCCTGCAAAGTGCCGAACGCCATCTCGTTTCCGTTCTTATCCTTGAATTCCCGCAGGCTTTTTAGAAAACCAAGTATCGTATAACTTCCTTTTCCCGCCGAAGCGATACTGCCGCTTTTCAAATCCGCCGCATAAGTCCAGGCATTCCGAAATGTTTCCCATCTGCGCTCATTCGCTTCTTCTTCTTTTATTGCCGCGTCCACTTCCTGACGGCTCACCCAGTCATCGGCAAGGAAACTGAACTTATCCCTGTCCCGCTGGTAATCAATTTTTCCCCGCAGAATCGCCACTTTGTCGGCCACGACATGATCGTGACATTTCTCCCACGCCCGCGCAAAAAACGTTACGTCAATTTCCCCGTTGTAATCAGCAAGAGTCGCAAACGCCATTTCACCGCCCTTGCCATTTATCACCCGGATTGATTTTATAATGCCGACAAGCAGACAATTTCCTGTTTTCAAATTTTCAATATCGCCCAAATTGACCTTGACGGCTTTTTCCCATATTTCCTTGTATTCGTCCATTGGGTGACCGGAAAAATAAAAGCCTATCAATTGTTTTTCTAGCTTCAGTTTTTCGGCGCGTTCAATCGCGGGAAATTCCTCAAACTTAAATTCGGGCATGTCCGTTTCGCCCGCATCCTCAAAAAGATTCGCCTGACCGAGCAGCCGGTCCTCTTTTTTCTTCTGGACATATTCCACAGCGCGTTCAAGATTCCCCGCGAGCATCTCCCGCGTTATGCCAAATCCGTCAAATGCGCCAGTCTGAATCAATTTCTCAATCGCGCTTTTTCCCGCAAGCTTAAAATCCACCCGGTCAAGAAAGTCCGTGCGCGGCAGCGCACAATTTCGTCAGCAGTCGCTTCGCCCAGACCCTTTATCCCCAAAAGCCCGTAAACAATTTTCCCGTCAACAACGCTGAATAATTTTTCACACCGGTTAATGTCCGGCGGCTCAACTTTAATTCCCATTCTGCGGGATTCGTTGATACATTCGGAAAGCTTGTCGGTGTCCGCGCTGTTAATCTCATTGGTTAAATTCGCCGCCATAAATTCCGCTGGAAAATTCGCTTTCAGATACGCGGTATGATACGCGACTACCGAATACGCCGCCGCGTGACTTTTATTAAAACCGTAACCAGCGAACGGCGCGAGCATGTCATATAAATCTCCGGCTTTTTCTTCGGAAAACCCCTGCTTGACCGCGCCCTCGATAAACGGCACTTTTTCTCTTGCGATTTCCTCGGCTTTCTTTTTTCCCATCGCCCGGCGAAGTTTGTCCGCCTGCCCCATCGAGTAACCGGCAATAATCCGCGCCACCTGCATAACCTGTTCCTGATAAACGATAACTCCGTAAGTCTCCCTGAGCTCGTCCTCCAGTTTAGGATCGGGATAAGTGATCTCCTGTTTGCCGTTTTTTGAATCGATATATTGGGGAATAAATTTCATGGGCCCCGGACGATACAGCGCGTTCAACGCGATAAGCTCCTCGATCTTTCCGGGTTTCGCCTGTTTCAAAATATTCTGCATTCCATCGGACTCAAACTGGAAAACCTCAAAACTTTTTCCATCGCATAACATTTTGAAAGTGGCTTTATCATTTTCGGGCGCGGCGGCAACACTAAAACCGGCGTACTCATTTCCCCGGCGGTGAATAAGTTCTTCGGTATGCTTGATAACATCGAGCGTTTTAAGCCCCAGAAAATCCATTTTCACCAAGCCGCATTTTTCCAGATGATTCATGTCGTACTGCGTGGCGATCATTCCGGTTTTCGAGTCACGGTAAAGGGGGACAAGATCATGCAGCACGGATTTACTGATAACAACCCCGGCGGCGTGAATGCTCGTATGGCGGTTCAATCCCTCAAGCTTGCGAGCCAGCGTAAAAAGTTCCGTATACCGGGGGTCTTTTTCCAGCTCCTTCAATTTCGGAACTCCGTCAATCGCCCTTTGCAGCGTTATTTTCATCTCACTGGGGTCTTCAGGGTTTTTAGGATTCGGATTCGTTGCCGGAATAAGTTTTGTGAGCATTTCTGATTCGGGAATCGAAATACCCAGCGCACGCGCAACATCTTTGATTACGGCCTTCGCGCCCAAAGTTCCAAACGTGATAATCTGCCCCGTTTTATCTTTGCCGTATTTTTCGATAACATACCGCATAACGGCTTCACGGCCTTCATTGGCAAAGTCAACGTCAAAGTCAGGCATCGATATTCGTTCAGGATTGAGAAAACGCTCGAAAAGCAAATTGTATTTAAGCGGATCAATATCAGTAATACGCAAAGCATAAGCGACAATCGATCCCGCGCCCGAACCGCGCCCCGGCCCGACCGGAATATCGTGTTCCCTCGACCAGCCGATAAAATCCGCGACAATCAAAAAATATCCGGTAAAGCCCATCTGGATAATAATGCCCAGCTCATATTCGGCGCGTTTTTGAATTTCCTCCCACGCCGCCCCGCCGTCCGCCGCGTCTTTTGCGTAACGCTTTTCGAGGCCGCCTGAAACTAGATGCCGTAAATACGCGCTGGGAGTTTCAAATCCCGCCGGAATTTCAAAGTCAGGCAAATAAGCGGGCAAGTCTTTTGTGTCAATTTTTGGAACATCGGTTTTGCAGCGTTCCGCAATACGAACCGTGTTAGCAATCGCTTCGGGATATTCGGGAAATAACGCGGCCATCTCATCGCCGGTTTTAAAATAAAATTGATCCCCGTAATATTTTTTCCGTTTCGTTTCAGTTCTGACTTTTCCCGTTCCAATGCACAACAAAATATCGTGGGCAACATAATCTTCCTGAGCCAAATAATGCACGTCATTAGTCGCAACCAAAGGAATCCCCGTGTTACGCGCAATTCCGGCAACGGCCGTGTTAATATCCTTCTGTGAAAGGTCTGTTTTCCCCAGCCCGCCCGCCGGTATGCCGTGATCCTGAATTTCCAGATAAAAGTTCGGATTGCCGTTTTCGTCCTGTCCAAACAAATCGCGGTATTGCAGTGCTTTCTTTTCAGCGTCATCGAGCTTGCCCGCCTGAATCAGTCGCGGAATTTCCCCAGACGCGCACGCCGACAACGCAATAAGCCCCCCGTGATGCCGCGCCAAAATCTCCTCGTCAATACGAGGCCGGTAATAAAACCCTTCCGTATATCCAAAAGAACAAAGCTTGACCAGATTAAAATACCCCTCACGATTCGCCGCAAGCAAAACCAGATGAAAAAATTTATTGTCGCTTTCCGAACCTTTTTTATCCAGACGAGAACCCGGCGAAACATAAACCTCGCAGCCGATAATCGGTTTTACAGTTTTCTGCTTTTCACAGGCAGCGATAAATTCCATCGCGCCAAACATATTGCCGTGGTCAGTCAAAGCCAGAGCTTTCATGCCCAGCTCCGCCGCCCTGCCCGCCAAACTCGTCACCGAAACAGCGGCGTCCTGCAAAGAAAAATCCGAATGAACGTGAAGATGGACAAAATCGATCATGTTTTGAGATATTACCCCGAATAGCCCGCTCTTTCAATGGGCGGCTCATCGGCTTCGCCAAAACTCCACGCTCATATTGTGATTAAGAAAGGGGGGACACTTTCCATACATTTTCCGGCACACCGAAACATTCATCGTGTCCCCCCTTACGCTCCAGCCGCTTCGCGTCTTGCGCTATCCCCTAATATGGGGAATAGGGATTGGGGAGCGGGGAATGGTTTTTTGTTTCCAAGCAAAGCGTGTGCCTTTCACGCTCAGATTATTATGCGGGAAACCGCTGCATACAATCGACTTATTAACGATATGATTGCGAACTACGCTCCCTATTCCCCAATCCCTATTCCCACTATCCGGCAAAGCCGGATAGCCGGGGGATAGGCGTAGCCCGCGACAGCGGGCGGAGACGTAAGGGGGGCGGACGGGAAATGCGGCTGTATGCAAAAAACTGTGTGGAAACAGCCCCCCTTTCTTAATTTTTATTGATTACTGGTTGAACGAAAAACGATTTTTTGGTAATATGATTTAAGAGGAGTATATGAGCGTAAGAGCAACAGACAGACTTATTGGTGATATTGTGCGTGTCAGCCGCCTGCCGAACAGCCCCCACATGGTTGTTCATTCTGTGGATCAGGAAACGAAATTGGTGAACACAACGTGGTTTGCGGAAAATCTTTCGGTTCAGGAAGCTGAATTTCCCGCGTCGTCTCTGGACAGGGTTGAGGAAAAAACTGCCCCTAAACAGAAAGGTAGTGGCAAGGGAAGGCCGAAAAAGGGTTAACCGGAAAGATTTGGCGCCGGTTTGTAAGCGTCAAATCTGCAGGTTTCGCGCAGAACGCTCTGACCGGAAATGTTAGCTCATCCAAAAATGGTCGAATTTACTAATCGCCTGAAAAAGCTTTTCGATGAAGTCGATAATTATATTGAGGACATTTATGGCGCCAGTTATTCTCTGCATCCTGTGCGTCCTGCTCGCGGTGAAACGGCTAATCCTGAGGCGGATGGGCTTTTTAATATTGGGGCCGACTTCACGCCCGGTTACGGATCGGAATTAGGCCGCGGTTATCTTATCAATGTAAAGATGTCCACGCTGGAAAATGTCGACAGTCACGTCCGCGCTGAAATATACACGGCAACGGCGGAAAAAGTAAAACAACTTTTGCCTATTTATTTCCCGGAGCGGGAACTTACCGTGAGGCGGGACAGAAACCGTTTCAAAATTCAGGGCAACTTTAGTCTTGGAACTTTGTGACGGCGGGGATGCTTGCCGGCAGGGGCTGTGAGTTGTTTGGCGAATTTGTGCTAATACGTGGATTTTCGGGTGAACATTTTTGAATCAGTCCATTATTTTACGGGGTTTTACGGGCAATTTTTTCACTGCAGGAAATCTGTAATCAGTTTGGCAATTTCCTCTGCCGGTTTTCCCGCTTGTAATTTTTTTGCCCATTTTCTGCCAGGGTGAATAGTATCCCATGAGGAAATCTGTTGATTGTAACGCCCGCTTCCGGGATCATGGTTTCCAAATCCGTCAACAATCACATTCCAGAGTGGTCTGGTTTTTTCAATCAGTAGAGACTCGCCCAACGGAATCCAAATATCATCTACAACTAAAAAACGGCAATAAAAATGATGAATATCTAAATTCTCAGCAGCTTCAATAGATTTTCTATGTTCTCCAAGTCTCTTGTAAAGATATTCACCCACAGGGACATCTAAGCCAAAACCACCCTTGCGTCCTCCTTCCGGTATGGCTTTTCCTGCGTAAATGGGTTGTATAAAATCTTTTTTATTATTTATCTTTTCATAAAGGGGAAAATCGCCGTTGTAATAAATAGCGTAAATACCCGCGCCATTAAAAGACGGTAATGTCTTAAGGGGATATACTTCTCTCCCAAAAATCGCGGCGGCAATGCTTACGCCAAGATTTCGTTTGTCTAAAGGGTTAAAAATTTCCGTGTTCATTGTTTTTTTTGTTCCTGTTGAAAGAATATAATGTTTTTTTAATAGAACGCGCAACAATGTCCCCAAGTTTTACGGGGACGGCGTTTCCAATTTGCCGCATACTTTCTGTCCATGAACAAGGGAAAAAATAATCGTCAGGGAATGTTTGTACACGCGCCGCTTCCCGTATAGTTAAATAGCGGCATGTATTGTCATCTAATACAATCATATTTTCGCCGCCGGGAACACCATGAGAACCCGCCTTTATTGTTTTTGAGGGTTCATCAAGAACACTTCCAGTATGTCCGGGGTAAGCTTTCGCGCCGTTTTGAAATTTATGATTAAAATAATCATTGTTGCTCAATGGATTAGGTAAATCACCTATTGCGTCCCGCACTGTTACCCACGGTTTTTTTTCCCGCAGCTCAGACAGCGCGGTAATCGTTTTGCTTTTACCAGAAAATTGCAATGAATGTCTTTCCCAATATTCTTTGGTAATATGTTGGGTATAATACAACGCATCCGCTGAATGAGTCGCGGGCGGAAAAGTCCAGTTTCCGTTTATATCGCTTCTAAATCCTATAATAAAAACTCTTTCACGCTTTTGAGGAACGCCATAATCCGCAGCATTTACCAAACGAAAAACAACTTTGTAATAAAGACTTTTTTCAGTCGTGCCGGTATGAAATTGTTCCAGCCGCGCTAAATGTTCAAGCCATTTTTCATCTTCCTTTTTAGAAATATCAGGATACGTTAATTGCAAAATAATATAACCAAAATATTTCGTGAAATTTTTTCGCAGCAAACCGCGGACATTTTCAAAAATAAAAGCTTTGGGGCGTATTTCGGAAAGCACCCGTGTCGCTTCGGAAAACAAATCACGTTTATCATTGTAGGCTTTATGTTTGCCGCCGATAGAAAACGGCTGGCAGGGAGGACCGCCGGAAAGCAAATCAATCTTATCCTGATAACTGGCAAATGAAATATTATGAATGTCATCATTATATATCCATTTTTTATCATTATTAAAACCGAACTGCTTATAATTACGACACAGCGTTTTAGCGGAATCCGCATCCCACTCTACGAGACTTGTATGGGAAAAACCAGCCGCTGCTACGCCAAGAGCAAGCCCGCCGCCACCTGCAAATATTTCCAAAGACTTCATTTACTTTTCTCCAATACTTACCTTACAGCTAGAATATTCCGCGATATTTCCTAAAGAAAAGCGTTTTCCCTCATCACAGTCCCTTTATGACAAAGACATAAGAAGTATAACACGAAAAAGCCTTATGAACAATAGATATTGTGGCAATTCTGTATTACTACATATTTTTTGTAAGAAATAATTTTTTTGAATAGAAATATTAAAAAATGTCCCCAGAGGGTTTGCCCGATCTGGTAAACGATGGTACAATAAAATGAAAGGGAGCGAGCAAAAAAATGATGAGAAATCCGGCGGAAACGATTGGTAATTTGATTGAAAAGCAGAGTGTCAGTTTTATTGGTTCTGTTGACGAAAACGGGTATCCCAATGCTAAGGCTATGCTGCCGCCGTGTAAAAGGGACGGGATTAAAACATTTTTTTGGCATACAAATAGTCCGTCGATGCGGATAGCGCAATACCGGAAAAATCCAAAGGCGTGTATATATTTTTTCGACAAACGTTTTTTCCGGGGAGTAATGCTCAAGGGAACAATGGAAGTTCTGGAAGATACCGGGACAAAAAAAGAAATCTGGAAAGACGAATATTCGATGTATTACAAAGACGGAAGGGACGGCGGGGATTTTATCGTTTTGAAATTTACCGCCGAATGCGGCAGGTACTACAGCAATTTTTCTTCGGAAGATTTCGCGGTTGAGTGAATAGGCGAGCGAAGCCGAACGCTTTAGTTGTCCGCCGCAGGCGGGCAAACAGACCGCCCCGCCGCGAATGCTTTTTCGAGATGGCCGCGCCGGTTTTGTTCGCGTAACGGGGTTTCACGGCTTGTTCCGTCGAAAATTATCAGTTCTTTTGTTTTGACGCGGTCAAACAGGCGGTCGTCGAGCATGATTTTTTCGAGCGCGGCGCGGATGCCGGTTTGACGAAAATATTCGGCAGTGTTTCCCGCCGAACACATCACTAATCCTTTTTCCAGTTGTTTCATGGCGCGGTTTTCTCCGTAGGCAAAGCCGTAAGTCCACACGCGGTCAAACCAGCCGACGAGTTTTGCCGGCGCGTCCGACCAGAACAGCGGGAAAATAAACGCGATGGCATCACTGGAATTGACTTTTTCCTGCTCGGCAAGGACATCGGCGGGCGGCGGCGTTTCCCGGCGATAATTCGCTTCGCGCAAATATTCGGCCTCACTCATGTCGGTAATAAAATTCATTTTGTACAAATCGGAAATGATATAACTGTGCCCGGCGCGTTCAAGTCCCGCGATAAATTGTTCGAGAATGTCGCGGGTAAAAGAATCTTCGCAGGGGTGAGCGTACACAATAAAAACGCGCATTTTTTTTACAACCTCATGTCATGTCGTAGGGATTGGGGAATAGGGAATGGGGAATGGGGATTTTGTCACATGTAATCTGATCGTAATATTTACGTTTTGATTACGAACAACGTTCCCCATTCCGCAAACACATAAAAACAGCCGTGGAGTTTTCGCGGCGCGAAAACTCCGAAGCTCATCGGCAAAGCCGATGAGCCCTAGACCGTGTATGTGCTCGCGCTTGTTGTGCCGCCTTTGCCCGTCCAGTTGGTGTGAAAAAACTCGCCGCGGGGTTTGTCGATGCGCTCGTAGGTGTGCGCGCCGAAATAGTCACGCTGCGCTTGAAGCAGATTCGCCGGAAGCCGTTCGCTGCGATAGCCGTCGAAGTACGCCAGCGCGCTGGTCAAGGCCGGAGCGGGGATGCCGTTTTGTACTGCCGCCGCCGCGACACGCCGCCACGATGCCTGCGCGTCTTCAATAACTCCGGTGAAGAACGGATCCAAGAGCAGATTTTCCAGATCAGGTTTTTTGTCGAACGCTTCTTTTATTTTTCCCAGAAACACCGAGCGGATAATGCAGCCGCCCCGCCACATGAGCGCGATGCCGCCGTAATTCAGATTCCATTTGTATTCTTTCGCCGCTTCCCGCATGAGCAGATAGCCCTGCGCGTAGGAAACCACTTTCGAGGCGTACAACGCTTTTTCAAGGTCTTTGACAAAACCCGCTTTATCGGCGGGCGGGACAGGTTTCGGGCCGGTGAATACTTTTGAGGCGCGGACACGCTCGTTTTTTGCGGCGGACAAGCAGCGGCTGAAAACCGCCTCGCCGATAAGTGTCAGCGGAACGCCGAAATCAAGCGCGGAAATGCCTGTCCATTTGCCCGTGCCCTTTTGTCCGGCGGTGTCGAGGATTTTTTCCGCCAGCGGCTGCCCGTCCGTGTCCTTGTAGCGAAGAATGTCCCGCGTTATTTCAATAAGATAACTGCCCAGACTTCCCCGGTTCCATTCGTCAAAAACATCGCCCATCTCTTCGCAGGAAAGCCCCAGAATATTTTTCATCAAATCGTAAGTTTCGCAGATGAGCTGCATATCGCCGTATTCAATGCCGTTGTGCACCATTTTCACAAAATGCCCCGCGCCATTTTCGCCCACCCAGTCGCAGCAAGGAACATCGCCCTCGACTTTTGCGGAAATAGCCTGCAATACCGGCTTGACCGTAGGCCACGCGGCAGGAGAACCGCCGGGCATAATCGACGGCCCAATCAACGCGCCTTCTTCGCCGCCTGAAACACCCGTCCCAATATACAAAAGCCCCTTGGATTCGACATAAGCCGTCCGGCGTATCGTGTCCTGATAATTCGAGTTCCCCCCGTCGATGATAATATCGCCCTTTTCAAAAACCTCCAGCAAGTGTTCAATTGTATCGTCCACCGCTTCCCCGGCCTTCACCATAATCATAGCTTTACGAGGCTTACTCAACGCGCCCGCCAGTTCCGCCATACTGTGACAACCGGTTATTTTTTTCCCCGCGCCACGTCCCCGCGTAAAATCGTCCACTTTGGAAGTCGTCCGGTTGTACACCGCAACCGAAAACCCCTTACTTTCCATATTGAGCACCAGATTTTCACCCATTACCGCCAGCCCGATAAGACCAATATCCGCGTTTCCCATTTCCATCTCCTTTTTGTGTTATTTAAAGAGGGCAAAACACCATTTCTTCACTCAATTTTATACTATTATTTGCTCTGACACAATTGCTTTATTATTGAAGAAAGGGAGCGGCTCATCGGCAAAGCCGATGTGCTTCGGAGTTTTCGCGGCGCGAAAACTCCACGCATTTGTCATATTAAGAAAGGGGGGACACTTTCCGCGCGTTTTCTCGCATACCGAAGCATTTATCGTGTCCCCCCTTACGCTCCAGCCTCGCTCCCATTACTGCATGGAGTTTTGCGCTCAGCACAAAACTCCCTAAAGACTTGCGGAGGGTTTTCAACCCGGAGCAAGTCTGACGCTATCCCCCGGTTATCCGGCTTTGCCG